>ERZ778022.212-NODE-212-length-174742-cov-9.255451_pt1 | contig 174742 bp, 144 predicted proteins | sample MGYA00375752_ERZ778022 | MGnify/ENA primary metagenome ERZ778022 (study PRJEB29350, sample SAMN05389826) | bioreactor metagenome | isolation source: Thiocyanate bioreactor | place: South Africa: University of Cape Town | collected 2014-04-04 ...
CCCTCCGGGCGCGCTCGTTGAGACAGCGACGCTGAAGCCCCTCCCCGGTTCGCCGAGGAGGGGCTTCTGCGTTCCTGCGGACGTACCTGCACCTGGCCAGAGATCAGCTCCGAGAGTTCCGCCCCAACGTAGGCTGCAGCGTCGATCGCCTCCTGGAGCCTCCACGGCGACCGGCCCGCGAGCTTGTTGTAGAACGCCGGCAGGCTGATCCCCAGGTACGCGGCGAACGCCTCGCGGTCCAGGCCCATCCCCGCGATCAGCGCCTTCAGGCTCGCGGAGATCTGCGCATCGCCCGATGGCCGCTCGCTGTATAGAGGAATCGCATTCACGACACGAGTGTGACAGCCTGGACCACCCGTCGCAAGACCCAACAGCTTCGGTAGTTGACACTATAGAAATCTATAGTCCAGACTACTTGCATGTCGACCAAGCCGCCGCGGTACCTGCTCGCCGACCGGATCCTGCTCGAGAAGCAGGGCAAGTCGCTGAAGGAGTGGGTGTTCGAGCACCGTCTCCGCCTGACCCCGGTGGCGTGGGGGGCGCTGGCGAAGAAGCTCGCCCGCGACACCGACGGCGTCGTCGCCGTCACGCAGCTCACGCTCCGCTCCTGGTTCGCCGATGAGATCTCGGCGGCACGGGCGGAAGCCGATGCCGACGAGGCCGACGACTCGGAGGGTGAGCCGCCGGCGCTGGCGGCCGTGTCCTGACCGACTGATCAAGAACCAAGGGGGTTTCATCATGGAAGCAACGACGAAGATCGAACCGGTCGCTCGGGTTGTGTGCGACGACTGCGGCGTTGGCTTCGGCGGGGACCGGAGCGCGGCGCGTCGGACGGGTTGGGAGCCGACGTCGACCCGGACCCAGCGCGACATCGACAACGGGCCGCTGACCTGCGCCGCCTGCATCAGCAGGTCGCTGAGCGACGTACTGAGCGCCATGGCGGACCACGCGGCGTCCGAGCGCGCGGAGCACGCGCGAATCCTCGCCGGATGCCGCCGCATCAGCGCGATCCCCTCTGGCCGCTCGCGCCTCGTCGCCTCCACCCAGGCCTTCAGCGCGGCGCAGAGCGCGTGGGAGGAAGCTGAGGCTGCCAGGATCGCCCAAGAGCAAGCCGAGGCCGAAGCGGCGGCGGCCGCGGCCGCGCGACCGTCCTCCACGGGCAGCTCGAACGGGCAGACGTCCCGCCCGTCGTCAGGCACGCAGGGAGAGGCGACGGGCAGTTCCCCCGCCCCGTCGACCCCAGCCCCGGCAGGGGGAAGGGTCACCAACATCGCGGTGACGAATGTGTCGGCGTCTTCGTCCTCCCCGGGAAACGTCTCTTTTACAGTCGTTATCTCGGCCTCGGGAGCCGTAGACGCCTCGGTTCAGGTGAGCGTGGGCGGGCGCACCGCAACGCTCGGCAGCGGCGGGGCCGGAACCTACTCCGGGACGGTGACCGGTGTGCCGGCAGGGAGCCACTCGTGGACAGCGTCCGCCGGAGGACTGAGCGCTTCCGGTTCGATCACGGCCTACTAGCTGGGGCACCGCCCCCGCACCTGCCGGGGTGAGGGCCTCAAACCGCGCGGCCTGTCCAAGAAGGGGTGAGTCAGATGAGCGAGATGCGTGTTGAGCAGGGTCTGCGAGGGAACGTCACGCGAGCACCAGAGTTCACGCGGCCCCAAGCACGGTACGAGCTGCTGAGCTTCGGGCTCGCGCAGAACCACGGCTCACAGGTGGACGGGGAGTACGTCCGGGGCGAGCCGACATTCACCGAGGTGGTCGTGTGGGGTGTCGAAGCAGTGCGCGCCCGCGACCTCATCGCGATGGGAGATCCGGTCATCCTCGTGGGCGAGTTCACGACCGACACGAGGACCGATCGCGAGACCGGCGAGAAGTACGAGGTCAAGCGCTTCACCGCCTCGCGAGTGGGCCTCGACGTGAGCGACTCTCGATTCGGGGCGCGCTTCAACCTCGCCCGGCTGCCGAGAGCTGGCGAACCGTCGCGCCGAACCCCGGAAGGGGAGCACAGCGCCCCGCAGGACCTTCCCGCGCACACTCAGCCTGTCCTCGACCAGTGACGGGGCGGCTGATTCGTGGGTCGGCGCGACGACAAAGGACTCCAGTCCATCGGGCGAGCGATGGCGGGAGCCCGCTACCACGCCTACATCACCTCGCGCGAGTGGTTCGCCCGTCGAGAGCAGTGGGCTCGCGACGAAGCGGCGGCCGGGCGGGCGTTGGTGTGCTGGGGGTGTGGGAGGGCGTGGTCGTTTCGACGCGACCACCTGCACCATGCCACCTATGACCGCCTCGGGGCGGAGGCTCACGAAGACCTCTGGCCACTGTGCCCCGCCGACCACCGAGAACTGCACGCCGTGCTCGATCGTCCCGGGTGGGGTAGGGCCGGCCGGGTGAACGGCCAACGAGCGGCGCTCGAAGCAATCCGCACCAGGAACGGAGCCTCATGACCGACGTCACTATCTACGGCACCTTCCAGGGGCTCACCGGGGCAGACGTCGGGATCTCCGAGGCGGTCCGCTGGCAGGCCGCGTCGGCTGGAATCAGCGACCCCGACCAAGTCGCCGCCCTGGAGCGCGCCTACCGCCACCGCGTCAACGCGTCCCTCGAAGGGACCGGCCTGGCCCTGTTGGGCGACACGATCGTCGGCCCGGAGGTTTTCACCCCCGACCAGGTACGCGCGCAGCTGCGCATCCAGGACGCGTCCGGCGGGGAGAACCCCGCCCGCGTCGCACTTGAAGCGTCCTCGCTGCGCCCCGGGGACTTGGCGGCGATCGCCCCGCCGGCGCACGGCTCGCTCGCGATCGCGCCCGCCACGAGATTGGACTTTCGGTGACCCCGGAGGAGTTGGCGGAACTCACCAGGTTCACGGTGCTGGTGCAGGGATGGATCACGCCGGGTCTGCGACGCCTCACCAAGACCACGTTCACCCCGGACCACACAGCGCCCGGCGAGCTGACCGTCACCCTGCCGGGCACCACCTTCACGATCACCGTTACAAGGACCGAGCAACCATGACGCTGCCCCCTCTACCCCCGATCCCGACCCGCACCCCAGGCAAGCCCTTCACATGGCGCACAGCCGGGGCAGACGACGCCCTGATGCAGTGGCCGAAGCTCGCCGACTGGGTCGGATGGTGGGTCGAGCAGTTCGACCTCGGGGAACGGATCGTCCCACCATGCTGGTACCAGCACCCGCGCCTCACGGAGGAGCTGACGGCCCTCGCCGGGGCATGGGAACTGCTCTACGACCCCGCCTCACCCGGGACCGGCCCAATCACCTGGCTACGCGAGGCCGAGCTGTGCACCGCCAGGCTCGAGCGACACACCAAGAACCTCGGCTGCAACGCGCGCGAGCACCGCCCCGAGTCCCCACCCGCGTGGCCTCGAGACGCCGACTGGCACGCATCCTTCGAGGAGTATGTCGAGATCGACGTCAGCGAACGGGAGGCTGCGGCCGAACAGGAGGCGATCGCCGCGCTCAGCGCCCCGGTGGCGCGCGCACTTCCGTGAAACGGCACAGGACCAGTCACGGTGCCTGCCCGAAGAGCGCGAACTCCACCCTGGTTGTTGGGTGGGGTTGACTCTGGCAGGTGCCTTGATGACCTACACGTGCGAGCCACTGGAGATCCAGAGCCGCGGCCGACCCGACCGCCCGAAACCGTGTCCTGATGCGCGGGTGTATCGGTAGTGTCGCGGCATGACGAACCGCGTGGATAGCGAGAACCTCTACGACGCCATCAGTCCCTGGACCTACGACCCAGAGACCTACGTGCTGGAGTATCGCGGATACGAGATGAACATCAGCGCTTGCACAGACTCCGCGAAAGTGCTGGACCGCATCATCCAGATTGCTGACAAGACCTGGGCCGACGACGCCGTGATCGCCGGGCTGGTGGTGGCGTTCGAGAGGCTGCTTCGCCCCCAGTCGACACTCTGCTCCGGCGGCCAGCACAAGACGCTCACCGTCGACCAGTTGGTACAGCTGCTGCCCCGAGTTTCGTAGCTACATCTCGACGAGAGGAGGCTTGGCGGTGGAGAGTACAGGGCTCAGCGCACCTGAGTTGTGGGCGGTGTGGGTAACTGCAGGAGCAACCATCCTGGCGTCAATCGTCCCACTCGTGCTGTTTCTATTGGAGCGCAAGGCCCGCATCGCTGCGCAGCGTGCGCTGACCGAAGAGCGCAACCGCGCCGAGAAGTTGGAGTTGCGAGCGCTCACCGCTCAGGCGCGCCGCGTTCACTTGCGCGCCTACCAACCCGTGTCCACCGACGAACACGGCGAAGTCGAAAGCCTGGGCTACTTCAACAGGGTCGAAGCAGTCAACGGACTAGACGACCCGATATTCGACGTCAAACTGGGCGGCGTGAGCGTAGTACGCAGACGTAGCGACGGCGAAGTAGTCGAGCCAGGCGAGACCTTCTCGCTTTTCCTGGTGGACCACCACATGGCGAGCGACGGATACCCGCCCATATGGGTTGAGTTCACCGATATTCGGGGCCGCCGGTGGCGTCGTCACCGCGATGGAACCGTTACAGAGACGACCTCAGCTACGTCCGTTGGGTAGATGCGCGACGCCAGGGTTCGCGGCGCGCGTAACCCTTTCGGCCGAAAGCTCTCCGCCGCTGTCCTCCCACCCAGCATCAGTCTGCACGTTCCTTCGGTGCACCCTCAGGAGAATGCGGGGCCGCGCCTCGGGGAGACGGTGGTGGAGAGAGTCGCCTCTGCCGCGCCTTGAGCCGCTGGCCCCGAAGTTGATGTTGGCCTCTTCTGGCCATCATGACGAGACGTATCTAGGGCCTCCGCGAGGAGCCAGTCGAAGGTCTCGGGGTCGACGTGTTCGCTGAGGATGTCCCTGACGACGTCGACTGATGCGGCGTCTCGGGGTAGGCGGGCGAGTGCGGTGGCCGCGAGGCGCGCTAGTCCGACTCGTGACTCGGTGGTTGTGAGGTCGGCACCGGCGGCGACCTGGTTGATGAGGGCCTCGGTGAGGTTGGGGCTGGCGTCGAGGGCAGCATCGAGGTCGCGGGCGCGTCCATCCTTGATGAGGTCGGCGGGGTCGGCGCCGGCGGGAAGCACGAGGCGACGAGCGGTGGCGGCCTCGCTTGGTTCGAGCAGCTCCCACGCTTTCGCGGCGGCTGTGTTGCCGGCCCCGTCGGCGTCGAACGCGACGACGGCACGGGAGAGGTCCGCGCCGTTCGCACGCAGCAGGTCGAGCTGCTCGGGCGTCAGTGCGGTGCCGCAGGGCGCGACGGGTACGAGATCGTCGCGGCCGAGTGCGCGGATTGCGGCAACGTCCATCGGGCCTTCGAGGATGACGGGACGCGCACCGTGGTGCAGGGCGTCGATCGCTTCCTCGTCGAGTCCGTAGAGGGTCGCGCGCTTTGAGTAGAGCGCGGTCTCGGGGGTGTTGATGTACTTCGGCGTGCGGGGGTCCTCGAGATCGGGGTTGGCGCGGGCTGTGACCGCGACGACGCTGCGACCGCCGCTGCTGCGCACGGGCATGACGAGGCGGTCGCGGAATCGGTCGATGGTGCGTCCGTCGCGGGTGGTGGTGGCCACGCCGGCGTCGATAATCTGCTGCTCGGTGAAGCCCTGGGCGCGCAGGTGGTTGACCAGGCCGTCCCACGAGGCGGGGGCGTAGCCGTGCTCAGCGCTCAGGCCGCGTGAGCTGAGGTGGTCAGCGGTCCAGCTCGCGGGAGTGTCGGCTTGGTCCTGCCACCACTGCCACGCTTCGGCCGTGATGATGTGCGTGGTCGCGAGGGCGGCCGCGTCGATTGTCGGGACGGGCTCTCGCCGGGCAGGGGCCGGCGAGGCGGGCTTCTTCGGCGGCGTGGTCTGCTCGGTCTGCTCATGATCGACGGGCTCCGACGTGGGTGTGTCGGGTGTGCTCGGCGCTTCCTGGGCTGGGATCGGTTGGCCGACGTGCTCGTAGGCGTCGTGGGCGCGTTGGTATTCCGCGAGGCGGGCGCGGTCGGCGTGGGGCGGTTGCCGAGAGCGTGGGCCGTGGTGACGCCCCACCGGTCCCGGTAGGCAACGACGGTGAGCATGTTCTCTCGCCAGTGGTCCAGTGCCGCTGCGGTGCGCTCGGGGGGCGGGGTTGCCCACGGCTGACCGGTGGTGACGGCGCGGTCCAGGAGTGTCTCGGCTCGCGCGAGGATCATCGCCTCGCGTTCGCTCAGGGCGCGCTGCAGGTCAGGGTCGCTGGTGCGTGCGCGAGGGATCAGTCCGGCGATGAGACCGCCGGAGGTGAAGCTGTGCCCGGGTTGCGCGAGCCATGCTTCGAGTCGGTAGTGCAGGACCGCGCCGAGGTCTGCGGTGGAGTCGAGTTCTCGCGCCTGGATCAGGCGTGGGAGCGTCGTGTCGATGTCGACGTGTGAGGCGTCGGCGCGGCGCAGTGCCGCAGACAGCGCGCCCCACGTGGGCGAGTCGAGGATCTCGCTGATCTGCTCGGCGCTCAGGCCACTGGTTTCGAGTAGGTCGACCCAGCGTGCTTGGGTTGCGGCCACGGCGATGGTCTCGTACTCGTGGGCGAGGCGGGGTATGGCCCGGGCGGCGTCGGCCATGTCCTCGCGGGTGTGGTGGGCTGAAGACTCCGCTCCGATGCTGCCGAGGGCGCGTTCCAGCACCTCCATGCCGGTGGGCAGTGCCTCGGCGGGGACGGCGTGGTCGTGCTCGGGGTCGCTGGTGGCGACCCAGAACGTGTTCGAGGCGCGGCCGCGGGTCGCGCAGACGTAGAGGGCTTCCCGGGTGGTGGCTTCGCCGGTGATGACGGCGTGCGCGGTCTCCACGGTGGAACCCTGGGCGCGGTGGGCGGTGGAGGCGTACGCCAGCTCGACGTGCTCGGCGACGTAGTAGCCGGGTAGGGCGATCGTCGGTCCACCGTGCTCACGTTGCACGATGAGGGCGCCGTCCTCGCGTGCGTTGATGACGCGCCACCGGTCCCCGTTCTTGACCCAGGACGCGGCCGAGGTCGTGAGGCGGCGGTCGTTCTGGCGGGTCACGATGAGGTCGCCGGCGCCGACGGTGGTCTCGTCGATCAGTTCGATGGCGCCCGGGGTGACCATGCCGGCATGGATGAGGTCTTCCTGTGCGCGCAGGTTCAGCTCGCGCACCGTCTCGTTGTCGGAGGCGATGAGCAGGGAGGTGATCCCGCTCTGGGTGTCCTGGAGCCATGTTGCGTAGGCGCCGTCGATCATTTCCTCGCTCGAGCCTTCCCGGATGCGGTCGTGGGTGGCATAGGTGGTCAGGACGTCGACCTGGCCGGTGCGCAGCAGCAGGGAAGCCTCGGCCTCCCACTCCTGCCGGAAGCGGTGGACGGTGCGCAGGGTCGGCGCGTCGTCCGCGAGGGTGCGGCACACCATGCCGAACGCGCCGCCGGCGTCGACGGCCGCGAGCTGGTAGGGGTCGCCGACCATGACCACCTTCGCGCCGGCGTCCTCGGCTGCGGCGACCATCCGTTGCAGGGCGAACGTGCCGGCGAGGGAGGCTTCGTCGACGAGGAGCAGCTGGCCGCGTCGAAGCGTCCACTTCTCGATCGCGGCCTGCTCTGAGCGGGCACGCTCAAGCAGGTGCTGGACCGGTCGCCCGGCCCGTTGCGCGGTGTGGATGCGCGCGCGTAGGTCCGCGAGGCGCTGGTGACGTTCGGGCAGGAGCCGGTTCTCCGTGATCCACTTCGCGGTGTTCTCGGTCTCGATGCCCAGCTCGGAGCCCAGGACGGCCGCGGCCGCGGCCGAGGGTGCTACCCCAACGACGCTCCCGGCGCCGTGCTCGGCCTCCCACACCGCGCGCAGCGCGGCGAGCGTGGTCGTCTTCCCGGTCCCTGCCGGGCCGACGAGCACGTCGAGGGCACGTGCGCTGGAGGTGATCCGCGTGACGGCGTCGGCCTGGTCCTCACCAAGCGGCACCGCCGGGTCATGGGCCGCGAGGGCCTCGGCACACACCACGGCGGTGACGGTCGGGGCGGTGAGCGTCGCCGCGCGGGTGAGGAGGTAGTCCTCGGCAGCCAGGATCGCCTCGGAGGTGAACACCGTGCCCGAGCGCACGTCGAACGCGCTTGAGCCGTCCGAACGCAAGAACACACCAGGGGTATGGGCCAGGCTCGGGGTTGCGATGACCTCGCACTGCCCGACGGCGTGGTCCACGACTCGATCGAGGGCGGCTTCCAAGTCGCCTGCCGAGGCGAACCGGACCTGCCCGAGTGCGCCCGCAGCTTCGCTGTGCAGGTTCCACCTGGTCCACGTCGACCGCTTCGCCTGTACGGCTGCGAGGGCGCCGCTGGCGTAGGCGGCAACGACGTCCTCGGTCAGGTCATCGGCCCGGATCGGGGAGGGCCGGGCGGCGTGGACGCTGCGCCGCAGCAGGTCGCTCGCCCATGCCGCTGCCGCCTCGGGGACGTCTGAGTCTTGAGGGCGGATCAGGCGCAGCCGAACCAGGACCTCCACGGCCCGCTCACGCCACGACGCCGTCAACTCAGCGAGGGCCCGCAGGTGCTTGTCGGGCCGGGTGTCGCGCCACGAGTCGGCGTCGAGGTCACGGGACTCCCGCTCGCTCAGCTCGCGACCGAGCGCGTCGCGGGAGACCTCCCGGTTGTCTTCCCGTGCGCGCAAGATCTCCTCCCGTCGTGAGGAGAACGCCCGGATGAGGTCTTCGGGGACGCCAGCAATCTCCTGCTTCGGGGTGGCTCGCGGTCCGGCGGTGCGCTGTTCCCACGCCACCGGCAGGCGCTGCGCGAGACGATCGGCCAGGAGTGCGTCGTGGGTGCGGCTCATGGCCACGATCGCCGGGTACATCGCGCGTGAGTCGATGGTGCGCCACCCGCCGTCGACGCCCTGGATGCGGTTGGCGATCACGACGTGGGTGTGCAGGTGAGGGTCGCCGCCACGGGAGTCGTAGTGGTCGAACGCGGCCGCGATCAGACCGCGGGTCTCGATCTGTGCGATCCCGGCCGCGCCGACCCGGGTCATGATGACCTGCCTCTCCAGGATCGCCAGGCACTCCGCGATCGCCTCGTGATGTGCCGCGGCGATCTGCGCCTGCACTCCCGCGTCAGACACGGCCCACAGCGTGCTCACCGACTTCGGCAGCGTGAAGGTGAGGTCGAACCCTGCCCGAGACTGGGGAGGCCGCCGAGCGGTCTCCTCCGCGGTGAGACGAGCGATCGCCGCGTCACGTCCCGAACCGCTCAGGTCGCCCGGGAGCTGTTGAACGCGGGCTTCGATCCGCTGGGCCAACGGGTCAAGGATCGTGGGTCGCCGCCCCAGCACCTCCAGCGTCAATGGGTCGCGGCCGTGGCCGAACAGGTGGTTCATCTGTTCCTCGGTGACCTGGTCACCCGCGAGGATCCCGCGGGCGTCGTCACCCAGGAGCGCGAGACCCGACCCGAGCCACCGACCCGGGGGCGTGCCGTTGGCCTCGTAGTAGCGCAGCAGGGCGTCAGCTGACTTGAGGTCGCCGTCGCCTGCGGCGACGGTCTTGGTCAGATAGCGGTAGGCATGGCCGAACGCGAGTCCGGTTCGCGAGGTGGTGATCACGACAGGCCGCCGACCTGCGGCCCGCGGCCCGAGACGGGTCGCTCCGCGCCCAACCACGCCGGGTCACCTGACCCACGGGTCGTGACCCACGGGTCGGTGACCCGGGTCGACGGTGGATCATCGGTCCGACCCACGCCCCGGGCAGCCAGCTCGTGCTCTGACCCGCGTGGGTCGTCCTGACCCACGGGTGGAGCGGTCGTGGTCCGCGCCAGAGCACGCGCGTCACGCTGACGCTCCACCCGCCCCTGCTCCCGGCACGTCGTAGCGCAGTACCGCCGTGATGCGCGAGCGGGCAGGAACGCGTCCTGGCACACCGGGCACGTGCGTGGTGCGACCAGTCCACGCCGGGCCTCGCGTCGAGCTGCACTCCGACACGCCTGCCCGCAGAAGCGGGCCCTCCGGGTGGCCCCCTGGAACACCTGCGAGCAGTACTCACACCGTCGCACCCGTGCACGGTGGGCCGGCACCTGGTGCTCAGCACGGGCGAGCGCGAGGATCCGGCGCTTGATCCCTGCCGCGTCCAACGGAAGCGGACGAGCCAAGGCTGCGGCCACCATGCGCTCTGCATCGGTGACGAACTCTCCCGAGGTACTCATGCCTCGGCAGGTGCGGCACAGCATCCCCACCTGTGATGGTTCCCGTGCACCAACCGGGCCTCTAGTGCCAGACGTGCATGACGATTCTGGGTCCGTGAGGAGGGCTGGTTCTTGAAGGGTCGGCGGGACCCTTGTGGGGTAAGGGGGTGCCGTGCAGCATCGCGATCAGGTCTGGTCGGGCGCGTTGCACGACGCGTACGTGAGGTTCTAGCTGAGCAAGGCTGAGCGTGAGGGGTCGACGCGAGGTGAGAGTTCGGCGACGTTTCGACCCAGGAACACCACGACGGCGACGCAGCACATTCATCGGCCTCAGGTGCGCTGATGACCGAGACTCCGATGCCCTCGCCGCATCCCGATCATGCCGCTGTCAATGATCTGCTCGACCGATGGCGGGACGGAGCGCGCGAGGGTCCGGCCGATAAGGCGGGCCCTCTACCCCGAACCCCTCACTTCGGCTCGTGGCCCTAGGAGGCCGGGGCCTCCTCCTCTCCAGAGTCGGGGAGGGGCGGAGCCTCTTGCGGCCAGCCGCGGAACGGTTCGCCGTCCGCCGTAACGGTTGCGCCATGGGTGAGGTTGGGGACCACGAGCCCATCAAGGAAAGAACGGCCATTTCGTGTAGCGCGGTTGAAGGTCACCCGGACGCGCGAGAACCTCGCCTCCTCGAAGGACGTCACCGCTGCGGAGGGCACACCGCTCAGGACGGACTTCTGCCCGTCCGAGGAGGGCGCGAGTTCGAAGGACGTCCGCTTGCTGGCGAACGACACCCCGTCGAAGGACGTCCGCTCCCCGGAGAACGACGCGAGTTCGAAGGACGTCCACTTGCTGGCGAACGACACCCCGTCGAAGGACGTCCGCTCCCCGGAGAACGTCGCTCTGGCGAAGGACGTCCGCTCCCCGGAGAACGTCGCTCTGGCGAAGGACGTCCGCTCCCCGGAGAACGTCACCTCCTCAAATGCGGCATTGGTGAGATGGGCTCCGGTGAAGTCGTAGGTAAGGCGACTCCAGGAAGTCACTGCATCGGACTGAAGGTGCTGGACGATGACGCGGACGATCGTCTCCCGGACCTGACGGTCAAAGGGCCTTGCCGCCACAGTTGACCGCTCGGTGACAGTGACCTGGTTGGCTTCGGTTCTGGTTGTATCAGTGCCATGGGCGACCAAGCCGTCCGTCTCAGGGTCGAACGGCAGACGGAGGTAGCCACACAGCACGTCCACGCACTGCTGTTGTCGGGTTGGGTACTCATCTGCGAGGACGCTCATGGCGTAGACCCCGGCCAACCGTTCCGCGGGGGCGGCGCTACCGAGCTGTGAGGCTGCTGCGGCGAATCGTTCGGTGAATGCTGCGGTGAGGTCGCGGCGGGCGGCTTGTTCTGCCAGATCCTGCTTACGGACGTTGACGACAAGCAGTACGAGCGCTCCTGCTGCGGTCGCTGTCGCGAACGCAGCAGTGAAGCGCTGCGCTGGCGTGATCCCTCCAGCATCCAGTGGCGCGATCTGACCGATGAGCAAGTACGCGCCGACCATCACGCCTGCACCGAGCGCGAGAGCGATCAACAGGGTCAAAAGCAGCGGCCACGACGCCGTGCCACCAACTCTGGGGTCGTTCGACTTGGTCATGTTAGGAGTGTGGCGGAACTTCAACCCGTCTGCGTGCCGCAACCCCGTCGAAGCAATCACCGCCCAACAGAGGTGGGGCAACTGCGCAGCCGCCGTGGTACTTGTGGTTGACGTGATCATTGATGGACACAGGACGGCAGAACCAAGCCAGGCGCAGTCGGCGGTGCCCAGTCTCGCCTGCCTAGCGGCGTCGCGGGGGCCGCCCTGTAGGCATGTCGCCGGCGCTGCGGGGGGTGAACTGGCGACCCTCGTTGTACAGCTCTTCCAGGCGCTCCACCTCTCGCTCGATCGCTGTCACGATCAGGTCGCTCAGCGTCCACGGCCCTCCGAGGTGCCTGGTGGCGAACGCGGCCTCGCGTGCGCGACCGGCGAGATCCGGCTCGACGTCGGCACACATGCGCTCCCGCTTCGCCGCGCGAGGCGCCCGGCGCTCCTTCACGGCAGGGGCGGGCTCCACACTCACCGGCGCCTCGGGCACCGCCGGCGCGACGGGCGCCGGCGCCGGCGCCGGGGCATGGGGTGGTGTTGCGGGTGACTGCCCCGCGAACATGCTCTTTCGCACCTGCGGCTTCTGGCTCATGCTGCGCTCCTCACGATCTGCTTCAGAAGGTCCTCGTACACCCACGCGAACTGACGCGAGGCCGCCCGCTCGTCGACGCCCTGCCCGTCCTCGGTCGCGTCAGGGATGGCCACCGACTTGGGCACCGGGGGTTCGAGCACCCGCAGGCCCATCCCTTCCGCCCCCTGCGCGATCTCCGACAGCCAGTGCTGCGCGCGCGAGGTCCGCGCCTCGTGCATGTTCACCACGATCCCCGTGATCGCGAGATTCGGGTTGTAGTAGGACCGGACGTTCGCGATCGTCTGGAGGAGGTGGGCCATCCCGTTCGCGCTCCACAACCGCGCGAGCGTCACGACCAGAGCTGCGTCGGCCGCGACTAGTGCGTTGATCGTGAGCTGGTCCAGTGACGGGGCGCAGTCGATCAGGATCAGGTCGAACCGGCTGCGCAGCGGATCGATCGCTTCGCGCAGACGGGTCTCGCGTCCCGCGCCGGCGAGGATCAGCTCGTCGCGCACCATGCCCAACGCCTCCCCCGTCGTTGGGGCCAGCGTCAGCCCCTCCCACACTCCGGGCACCAGGACCGACTCCAAAGACTCGCCCGAACGAGCCGAGAGCGCATCCGCCATGCCAACCTGCTCCTCACTGACTCCCTCTCCTCCGCCGGCCACAGTGGTGAGGTTTCCCTGCGGGTCCAGATCGATCACCAACACCCGCAGACCCGAGCGCACCGCAGCTCGTGCGAGCTGGAGCACGGTCGTGGACTTACCCACCCCGCCCTTCTGGTTGCACACCGCGATCACCTGACTCATCGCACTCCCCTTGCCTAGTTGAACGTCTATAACCGAGACGTTAGCGTAAACGGAGACGTTCGGCCAGCAAGCGTGGCAGATCTCCCGAGCGGGTAGAGCCTTTCCCGGCAGATGCGCCTGGGACAGATACGCGGCCGCCTCGTTCTCCTGCTCCAGCAAACGGACACGCCAGTTCGCCTCTCGCAGCTCGGCCGACTCGGTCCGGGTCACCCAGGCAACGCCGACCTCCTCAGCCCCAACTTCGCCGGGACCGAGAACCTGCCTGCGGCTTGACGCGCGACAAGCACTCTCGGGCGACGTCACCTCCCGGCGGAATGTGAGTGATGGGGAGCAGGGTGAACGCCTCGGAGGCGCGCCTCTACCTAGGTGACCGAATCACTCGGGCAAGAACGGTCGCGCTCGGGCGCCACGGTGTCGTCGACCGCGCTTCCTAGATCCCACTCTGCGGCCAGGCGCTTCGTGAGCTGCTCTTGGCGCGACTGGACAACCGAGATCGTCCAGTCGCTCACGGTGAGTACCTGAGACGTCAGGGCGAACGTGACCGTGCCGCTGGAGCTGGAGTAGTAGGTGCGCTTCTTGTCGGCGAAGTCCCTACGGTTGGCTTCGCTGTTCTTACGCTTGCTCAGTAGGAGCAGGTTCCCGAGGCGATGGGTCCAATGCTCGCGCGCGTCGTCGTCGAAGCTCTCCCTCCAGTGGCTGTCGTCCTCCGGGTTCTGGGGAAGGACGTGCTCGACGCTGACGATGGAGTGCGTGTACGCCACGCCGGGACCGTTGGCGAGGAGCGCGTCGAGCCGGGTGAGGACGTACCGGAGGCGTCTGGACTGGAACGTCTGGTACACGGGGCCGGAGAGGCGTTCGCGGGTTGCGCACTTCTCTTCCTCTGACAGTTCCAGTTCGGGGACCGCCAGTTGATCCTCCGCCGCCTTGAGTCTCTTCAGAAGGTCGGTGTACCGCTGAAGCCGGTCGGTCGTGTTGGTGCCACGGATCATCAGCGATGCGGCGAGTCGCTCGAGCTTCTCGAGGAAGTGCCCAAGGAAGGCTGGGTCGTCTGGGCGTTCGACAAGAGCCCAGAGGGCGAGGGGGCGCCAGTCCTTGTTGTCGACCTGCTCGAGCCAGCTCAGCCAACGGTTGACCTGATGCCACTCCTGCGCTGGGCCGAAGTACGGCGTGAGGGTGCGCGTGAAGGCTGTAGCGTACTTGTCGAGGACGTCGTCCACAAACTCGGCTGCGCGTCCCGACTCGACGTAGTCGTCCAGCACCTGCTTAGGAAACTCCTTCATCAGTTCCACGCGCGCCCGTTCGCCAGTGAGTGCGAACCGGATGTCACGGAACAGGTCAGCGAAGTTCTCGCGGCCAACTGCGTCCTCAGCTGCGTCCCAACGGTCGGCGTACGCGTCTTCCTTGGCGCTGCTCAAGTTCCCGATCACGGTCGACTTGAAGATGTCAGTGGGCGATAGCTCGAGACCCCGAGCGTTCATGACCCCGAATATTCGGTGCGCGCTCGCCTCGTTTGGGGTCGTAACAACAACGAGTTCCGTGTGCCCGTCCAGCAGGCCCAAGAGCGCGCTGCGCTCCTCGTCAGACCGTTCTGCCAGCGCGGCGAACAACGCCTTACCGTTATCCCGAACCGCGCGCCTGGGGTCCGTGTCAGCCACGGCGTCTGTGAGAGTGGATAGACGGGCAGTGGAGCCTTGCTCCTGGATGTGCTTCCGGAAGAACTCCGCATCCTGCGGACGGGGGGTCAGACGCGGGCGACTCACCGCACCAGACCTGTAAAACGACTTCTTCTCGTCACTGATCATCGCGCGCACATCCTTCGCGATATCGGGGTCGGAAGCGAGGTCGCGCAGAACAGCGAGGAGGATCGTGAGGGTGGTCAAGCGCTGCTGACCGTCGATCACGTTCGCCTCGGGCTTGTTCGCGTCAGGCTTCACCAGCACGATCGACCCCAAGAAGTACGGCTCCTCGTCGCCACGCACAAGTGCGTCAGTGAGGTCCTCGAGCAGCTGTAGAGCGTGCTCGGTCTCCCACGCATACGGCCGCTGGTAGCGGGGAATCGTAAAGACGAAGTCCGTCGAGAAGACCTTCGCCAGGGGCAGGTTTGTCGCACTCAGGTACGCCATCAGTTGCCGACCTTCCTTCGTGGTGATTGCTTCGCCCGCCCGAGCCGTGCCTCGCGCGGGGCCAAGGCAAACGGGCCGAGACAGGCTCGGGCTCCTCGAGCCGACCTTAGCGGTGTACTCAGCCGCTGGCGTCCACGCGTGTCGCCGACATCACTGCGACTCTGCACCGCTCCAGCAGCTCCCGTCACCACCGCGGCGAGTTCAGCCCCCATCCCGCGGTCTCCGCTCAGGTCTCCCGGATCGAGCTCGGACCCGACGATACGTATAGAGCGGCGCCGGGAGATCTGCGCCGGCCCACAATCCGTGGGCGACGGGTGCGAGTGGTTGCCGTGACTCTTCGTCCTCGCACCCGACGATCGGAGGGCTAGCTGCTGGCAGCGGGTCGAAGCTCCCGGATTGTCTGCGGAGGCCATCATCCTCGGCGACGATCTATAACAGATAGTGTGGCCGTAGTGACGGACAAGACCGTGCATGCTGCGCACTACCTACTCGTTGTTGTACTCCACCTCGTACTCAATGTCATCCGCGGTTCCCTCTACTTCGAAGGCTTCAGCGAGTTTCGCCTCGACAAGGAGGTCGTAGTCGTTCAGCTCCAGGCGACAGTGGTCGCAGAAAAGCGCACGCGGTTCGATCCACAAGGTGACTTGAACATCCACTTCGCCCCAATCGTCGATCGTCTCATAGGTCACGTCCCGGTTCACCACTTCATCGCCATAGAGCGTCGCCACATCAGCACAAGCGGGACATTCAACATCAGAGTTGTATCGCGTCGCGTAGAAACTCCAAAGCTCCCGTTCTCTGAGTTGCCGCGGAGAGAGCGTCTCGGACTCGGCCTGGCTCAGCATCGTGCGCGCTCGCTCAATTCTCGCTTCGAACTGCTGCCGCAGAGTCTCCTGGCGGGTTGCAAGCGCTCCATTTACTACTTCGAGATATCGGGCATCTACATAGTCCTCAATCGATTTGCCAATATGATGGAGAAGAATAACGGCTTGCGACCAGAAGCTAGGCCACCACGCATGTTCAGGTATAGCGTCGAAGCCGACTCCCGCGGCGTGGATGTACTCGTTTCTACCATGCGCGAGCAGTTTCGCTTCGGACTCGCTGAACGGCTTGAACACTCTCTGACAGCGGCTCCAAACCGCCTTGGCTTGCACCGAAGTGGCGCTCCCCTGCGCCAGGCCGGCCGCCACCAAGAGACTCTTTCCGTCGTCCATGGGGTTGGCGATCAGCAGGGGCGAGACCCTCGCAAGTGCACACTTCCCCAACAACTCTAGTGCACTACATGCCCAGAACGCGCGCTCCTCGAATTCTCGCCCCTCGTCTAGCGCCCGATTTATGAATAGCTTGGACTTGATCCAGAGCCCATCAGAATCAAAAGAATGACTCATCTCGACTCCAGATAGAAGGCAACTCTCTCAATCACCCTCGACTCCGCGTCCGCAGCGTCGGCCACAACTTCGCGAGCATGGAGAGAATTGCGGTTATCGATGAACAAGAGCGTCTCTCCGGCACTCCAGGCGTGAATGTATGCGCGCTCTCGAGCGCCTTCGAAGAACTCCTTGGCTTCTTTCGCGAGCTGGTCGGAGGGAGACATGCACACCGGATCGTAACGGAGCCTCCGACTCGCATAGGCATGGGCGAGGAAGCTTCCCTCGTTACCTCGGACTGTGAAGACTCCACTGCTGATGACGGATGGGCGCTGATCGAGCTTCCAGATCGCAGTGCCGGTGGAACTAGGGCTAGCCGCGTAGAGAACAATCAAATCGGGCGTCTTCCTCAAGTGTGCGCCGTCCGTATGCAGCGGCTGAGCATCGAGTCCGTGTACCGCGCTCAGCGTGCGCGCGGGCGCTCGCTCCTGTTCCATTGGTCGAAGCGTGGAAACGATTGCACCGGATTTCTGTGGCGCTGGCTTCCATTTTCCGTGGAGGCGCGCCGCATAATCTAGGCTGAGCAGATTTCCTTCACGCACCGCGAAGCCCTGAGAACCAAGTTCTCTTTCTACTTCTCTGAGGTCGATCTGGCCCATAGACGCTGCCCTCCTCTTGCTCCTAATAGCGACCCTGGTGGCGGCGCGATACGGTCGCCCACACCGGGGCAGGAACGCGCCCGTCAAAGCCAACCTCGCGACATTGGCCTTACGGCACCCGGCCGTCCGACTTACTAGATTCTTCGAAGTGGTACGCGAAGAACCGGGCCGATGCTGGACTGTAAGCGGTACAGGCGCGACCAACAAGCGCCTCAACGGCCGATTGTACATCGCCAATTTCGAGCCTGCTTGCCACCACTCTTCCACCGCGATCGACGGCGACATAGCCCTGCTCGAAGAGCTCGTCGCATCCAAGCGCACACGCAGCCATGACGTTGTTCAGGTCTGCTCGTTCGGCCGAGTTGCAGTCCGACCGACGCTTGATATGTGCCGCCCGGACCAGTCTCGCGGGGAACGTGCGAGCGCACAGATCACAGGTCACCTGCTCCCGTTTGCCGAGCTTTCGAGCGCGGATCGCGCGTTGCTCGCGACGGGCCAGGGTCAGCACAGCGATGTCGTACGGCCCCTCCACCTCCAGCAAATCTGCCCCTTCGGTTCCCAGTCCTATCCGTGGCGCGCCCGCGCCTGGAAGATCCACGACTTCCGGCCTGCCTTGATTGTTGGCTGACAACCTGAGAGCCTCAGCAATCGATGGTTCTCCATGGAGCGCCCGCCGATCTACCGTCTCGTATACGAGCTTGAAGGACACACGGTTCGGGTATGACTCCGCGCCTGAGTGCTCGTCGTCCCAGATAGGCGTAGTTTCGCGACGCAAGTCGGAAGTGAGCCGAGCCAGGTGGACAGCCCCGATGGCGGCTGTCGCCCACCCGCCGGGCTTGACGCGTGGATTGGGGCCCCTCGTGGCCAATACGAGAAGGTCGCCTACGCGCATGCTCTCCGCCACAACCCTGTTGTTGCCCCTATCCAGCAGGGCGTCCTTCCACCCCCAGACGAGTCGGTTCAGACCAGTCTCGAGGTTGCGTGGACCTGGCCCGCTCGCGGGTACGTAGACAGCGAAAGTACTCGGCACATGAATCCTCTCAGGGTGCCCGAGGGCAGTCGACTGCCGGTGCCAAGCTGCGATCGTACGACCCTCGCGGTCCACCAACGTTGACACCTAACAGCAGGTTCTCCCACACGCCAACTCGCCACGCCGTGGCCCCCGACCGCGTCCGTGATCCCGGGCCGCATAGCGTGCGAGCGCGCGTCATAGCTAAAGCTACCCCGAGGGCTGAATCGCCCTGGGTCTGGTGGAGGGTCGCGCTATTGGGTTCTGACGACCTGATGGTGGTCGGTCTGGTCAGCATAGAAGGTGTGCTCGAACTCCACTGGTGGGACGTCGTCGAGGTAGCCGTGGAGCCGCTGGTGGTTGTGCCAGTGGACCCAGCCGAGGGTGGCGAGCTCGACGTCTTCGACCGTCTTCCAGGGCCGCTGGCGGGCGGGTCCGCGGATGAGCTCGGCCTTGTAGTAGCCGTTCACGGTCTCAGCCAGGGCATTGTCGTAGATGTCGCCGACGGTCCCGGTCGAGGGCACCGCCCCGATCTCGGCCAGCCGCTCGCCGTAGCGAATCGAGGTGAACAGAGAACCGGCGTCACTGTGACACCGCAAACCAGCAAGGTTCGCGCCGCGGGACCAGCGGGCCATCTCGATCGAGTCCAGGACGGTCTCGGTCCTCATCGTCGGTGCTGCTCGCCAGCCCACGATCATCCGGGAGTAGGCATCGATGATGAAGCACACGTAGGCCACCCCAGCCCACGTCGGAACGTAGGTCAGATCGGTCACCCACAGCTGGTTCGGGGCCCACGCGGTGAAGTCCCTGCCGACCAAGTCCGGGTGGCGGGCAGCGAGCGGATCAGAAAGGGTCGTCCGCACACGCTTCGTCCGCCGAGCCCCCTCGATACCGGCAGCCCGCATCAGGCGAGCGACCTGGTCGCGCCCCACCTCGAGCCCTGCCCGGCCAGCAGCCTTCCAGAGCTTGCAGGCCCCGTAGACGCGATAGTTCGCCTCCCCGCAATGCCACCAGCTCCGGCCCGATGACCGCGTCGCGGACCCGCCGGGCCGACCGGGCCGGCTCCGCCGGGCGTAGTAGGTGCCGGGGGGGGGCACCTGCAGCACGCTGCAGATGAGCTCGACCCCCAATCGGCGGCCTTCCACCACGTCCTCGCGGTTGGCGTCGATGAACGTGGCTACTTGTTCTGGCGGTCGAGCTCCGCCCTGAAGAAATGCGCTGCCGCCGCAGGCTCTCGTTCGCCCGTAGCAGCTCACGGACCTCCTGCTCCAGGGCCTTCACCCGAGCGGCTTCGTCCGTGGCCACGCCCGGCGTGACACCCTCGTCGATGTCAGCCTGCTTGACCCAGACCCGCAGTGACTCGACCCCGTAGCCCAACTGCGTGGCGACTCGGGGGACCGTGCCGTGCTCAGTCCCGAGCTCCGCTCGCAGGAACCGGACCATACGGACCGCGGCCGCCTTCTCCTGATCGGAGTACCGCCTCGTGGTCGGCTTCCCGCACTGCGCTCCTTCGGCATGAGCCCATCCTCGATCCCAAGCTCAAGCGACTCCACCAAACCCAGGGCGATTCACCCGCGACGCGCTCCGCCTCCTCGGGACAACAGCGATGGGCTGGCGCCGCCAGCGCGGGCGCTTCCGCGACGATCTCGTGGGCGCGGTCTACGACGCTGATGACTTCGTGAAGCTCCGGCTGCCCGCCGACCCTGGAGTCTCTACAGAGGTCAGCAGGCATGGGCAGGCCGTCGCGTACTGGCGCGAGACCGTCTCGGGCTGGGTGCTGGGGCTGCCCTGACATGGGACGGTGAGCACTTCGGTGAGTACCTGTTCGCTGGCAAGACCTCGCCCGCTGGGGTGCCCGGTGAGCCGGACTCGACGTGGGGCGACCTGTTCTCCACTCCGCCCGACTGGAGTGGCTGAGGCCTACGCCGGGAAGGGCAGCCCTATTTCCCGCGCGGACTCGTATCGCTTGTGAACGGGCGCGGTCTATGACGGTCCGCATAGAGCCTCAAGGCCACACTGGTCGCTCCGTGTCCGTGCGCACGTTGAGCACAATCGACGGCGAACCTCCAGAAAGCTTCCGAGACGCCTTCGGGGGTCGGTGGGTCGAACGGCTCCGAGGGCGACAGGACGTCGGTCTTCGGAAAGTCTGCGCTCGCGATGCTGCCGTGGTCGCGCGAGATCAGGCCCGCGTCGGTCACTGCCCAGCCCTCCGCTAGCCACGTGGACAGCTGCCCTGTTACCCAGGCTCCGTCATCAGCTCTTCGTCCGGCCACAGCATCACCCAGGGCACGACCGACATGTTCCAGGACGTCCGCGTCGACCTCCTTCGCCTCGGCGCCGAATCCGAGCCGGATCATCTCCGAGCGGAGTTTGACGAGGAGCTTGGTGGGCGCCTCGCCGGGCATCCATAGAACCTCGACCACCGGCATGCCGAATCCACCGCCCGGGTTCCGGATCGGGCGGTATCTCACCGCGATCGCGGGCACCGACTGATCGTTCGGCATCCCGTCTTGCCCTCGGAGCTTGTGGTAGCCCCATTCGAATGTCACCAGTTCGGGCTGGTCCACCGGGGCCTTCATCGGCACGGTGACCACGCCACCGACCAGCGCCCCAAAGTCGTTCGCCGCCTCCAAGGCCTTGGAAACGGAGTCAAACGACACGTCGGTTGCCACGTTGCGCAGAGCCGCGGTCTGTTCTTCGCTCTCGGACTCGACTACCCGATGGAACTCCGCGCGGAGATCGGCCAGTTCGGTGGCTAGTTCTTCGTTTGCAGTCTTCAACTCCGCCGTACGCTCCTCGACCAAGCGCACAGTGCTCTGGGCGGCCGCCGCCGTCACGCGCTTCACGAACCCGCGCTCCAGGAAGAAAACGATGCCGACGAGGACGATCGACGTGCCAATGTTCGTCAGCGTTCCGCTCGCCACACCGGGAATCGTTCCGTACTTGCCGTCCCAAGCCGCGAGAAGGAACGGTGCGGCCACGAATACGCACCCAACAAGCGTGATAGCGATGACGAGCCCCCAGCGGACCCTCTGTTGATCTTCGGCCAATGGTTATCCTTCCCCGACAGGCTGCTTGCGCGGCAACACAGAGTTCACCGCACCTCAGTTGCAACAAGGCTAGACCGACTCGTCTGTGCACCCTTCCATCACGGCCGGTGCGCCGTCCAGCAGAACCCGGATCAGTCTGGTGGCGACCCTTCCCACGTCATTCCGCGTTCCATCCGGTGGCGACAGCGCGCCGGTTCCGTTCCGCTGACCACGAGCAGTTTCGGGGACCAGGTTGAAGTGACTCCCGCGGAGACCTCCACGGCGACAATGGTCGGTTGGGATCGTGGAGTGTTCCAGTCAATGGACAGCAGCAGCGAACTCCTGGCTGCGCAACCAGATCCCGCTCTGACGCAGCGACTTGGTCAGACCACGCTCTCGAGAAGCCGTGCGCGGTCGTAGCCATTGGTGTCAGGGCCGGCTGGCGCGGTCGCCGAGGAGCGCAGGCTTGATCACGAGCTCGACCATGCAAGATTCAGCGAACAGCAGCGGGCGCCTGGCGAACCAACCGCCCACCTCACCGTCCTTAGCCGCCCGCGCGGCGAAATCACGCGCCTGTTGCCAGAAGAACGAACGCCTCGGCGTGCTAGTTCAACACGTCTTGCGAACGGGCGAGGCCAGTCGCACACCCCCTCACGACAGCGGCCAGGCTAGTCTCCGGCCGCGGGCCGGAGCTCCCGTGGCGGCCGCGGGATGCCGTCGGGGTTTCGGACAGCGCCGGGCGGCTGGGGGGCGAGTAGTGGCGCGGCGACAGTGAGTGCTCGGCGTTTGCGTGAGGTGCTGACCGGTAGGTACATCTGCGTAGTGCTCAGGCTCTCGTGGCCGAGCAGCTCCTGCACGATCCGAACGTCGCCGACGGCCTCGTGGGTGGTCGCTGCGAAGCGGTGACGGAGGCCGTGCGTGGACTGGCCGGCGGGCAGGAGTCGCGAGATCAGGTTCCCGACCCGCTGACCGGAGAGATGCCCATCGACCCGCCCCGGGAACAGCCAGCCGACCCGCCCCGGGAACAGCCAGCCGGAGTCCGGGTCGCACGCGTCCAGGATCGCCCGGGCGAACTCGTCCTCGATCTCCAGGACGCGCTCCTTCCCGCCCTTCCCGTGGACCAGGAGCGTCCAGCCTCCGATCGCGCGCTGTACGTCGTCCCGGTGGACCATGGCGATCTCGGTTCGCCGTAGACCCAGCTCGTACCCCAGCCGGAGCATCATGAACTTGCGCGGCCGAGCCCGGGCACACGCATTCCACAGCGCATCCTCGGACGTGGGCCGTCCGTACACCTTTGATGGTGAGATCCGCGGCAGCGTCAGCGTCGGATCTACCTCGACGAGTCCAGCGCCGAACGCCCACCCGAAGAACTGTCGGATCGAGGTGTAGTAGCTGCGGCGGTACGCCTTGGACCAGTCCCGCTCGCCGACGACCTCGAGCAGGTGCTGCTCCCTCACGTCGCTCAGTGCGACCGTCCGGAGAGCGCGAGCTAGCGCCTGGACGTGCTCGGTACGTGTTCGGATCGTCCCGGCGCTGCGTCCCGCCGAGCGGAGGGCCTGTCGCCAGGTACGGATGTGCTCATCCCAGTGCGTCGGTTCTCCCTGCATCCACTGGGAACTACCTGTATCTGGCCCAACTGCCGCAGACCGCCTCGCCAACTCTCACCGTTCCGCCCCCGGCAACTTGCTCTCCAACAAGGTGTGCGACCGGCTTTCAGGGGCCAAAGTCCTAGGCGGAGGCCGCTCGCGCCGTCCGGCGAGCACGCTCAGCCGCGAGATCGATCACCACCGGCAGCACGGTCGGGCACGACGCGGCAGCCACAGCCGGGGCGCGAGTCGGAACGACACGCCCGGGACGCGCGGTTCCCGTCACCAACCAGAAGGTTGGGGGTTCGAGTCCCTCCGGGCGCGCTCGTTGAGACAGCGACGCTGAAGCCCCTCCCCGGTTCGCCGGGGAGGGGCTTCAGCGTTCCCGCGGGCGCGCACCAAGGGTGCAGCGAGGCCGCGGAGACCGTCGAAGAGCGACGACACGTCAACGCCGAAGAAGGCGGCGGCCGCAGCCACCTCGCTGACCCTTCAGGGGGACGAACGCTTCGCGAACACCGCACCTCGAGTCATGACCGGTACCAGCGCGTCGGCGGTCAGACCGCGCCCGGCCAGGAGCGCTCGCACGGAGGCGACCATCGTGAGATCGACGTGGTCGTCGTCGGTCATCGGTACCGCGTTCACCACCGCGGCGGACGCGGTCACACAGGCTCAGCAGACATGGGCATTCGATTCCCTGGCCGCAGCAGCCCAAGCACGACACGGATCGCCACAGCACAGGCCGCCGTCAACGCCAGCCATGCAGCATGGCAGGCTGAACAGGATCGTCTCGCCGCCGAAGCGGCGGCAGCTGCTGAACGCAGGGCGGGGTCCCAGCGCTCGTCCAGTGGCGGCCCGTCCTCCGGGTCGTCATCGTCGGGTTCGGACTCCAGCGAATCCTCCAGGGACAGCGGTCATGGCTCAGGCGGCCCGACCAGTCCCCCGCCGGCAGCATCGCTCACGTCAGGAGCGGTCCGCGACGTCCTGTCCGCCTACGGATCGCTCGGGTCGTGCGGCGCGGGCCACGCCGGCTGCACCGCGTCGGACACGATCGCGTTACGCGTACAGCACGGAGCAACTGCAAGTGGCCTTCACCGGCAAGGGGAAGGCTGCTGAGAATGTCTACCAGGGAAAGCGCATCGTCAAGGTTTGCTTCTGGTACACACGCGGCAGTGCGACGGTCACGCAGACGTGGTGCTCGTCGGCGAACAGCAACGGGTCGTCCTGGGTCGCAGGACCAGAGGTCGTCGGCGGGACGTGGGACATCGCCTATCCGTGGGCCGCGCACACCGTGTTCAACATCTCGACCACCCGCATCGACCCCAAGATCTACTAGTTGCCGGGGCCGGTGGTCCATCGCCCGAAGCGCCGGCCCACCGGCCTTGGGACGCGCACTAGTCCGGGAGACCCTCGGCGTACATGACGCGTCGGACCGCTTCGACGTGGCCCCAGTACTGGACGGTCGCGGAGTCTTGGTAGCGCGCGGCGACGCCGCTCCGCCCGACCGGATATACCGCAATCTCATAACCGGACATCACCACCATCTCCGGCGTCTCAGGGTCGATCACGATGGTGTCGCCGGTCGGGAAGATCACCTCGTGACCGCTCGCGTCGCACCCGGCCGTCTCGGCGAGCCTGTCGATGGGGATCTGCTGTGGGAGGTCGACACAAGCAGTCAGGTCGCGCATTCCGCCCTCGACAACGACACCTCCGTCCCCGTAACGATGCCACCATCCCGTTTGGCCGGCGATCGAGAAGCCGAGCACGAGGGCGAACAACACTGCCGCAATCGTGAGACCCGACGTCCTAAGGATCAGTCTCCGTCGTTCGCCCATCGCTACGCTCCGTCCGAAAGAGAGTTCACCGCGTCCAGCCGCGGCGGTTTCGCCCATATGGAGCACAGGCGTGACGCAGTCGCTCATCAGCCGCTTTCACTGACTCCACACCTCCCGACCGACTGCACTGACCAGACCGCGCGCCGCCCAGGGCGAGGTCGCCCCGGAGGTCGTGGTCTGACATCGCCGCACGCGAAGATGCGGCCGGGCGGGCGGCGATCGCCGCCTCGGGGGACGATCGGGGCGCTGGAGCCGCCGTGAGACTCCCCGCCGCGGCGGGGCCGCCGAGGTACTACTTGCTGCGGTCGACCTTGTTCAGCACCCGGACGACCTTGACGGAGAGCCAGACGAGGCCCGCACAGACGGCAACGACGACAAATGTCCAGACCATCGCACTATCCTTCCTAGAAGTTGGCGCTCAACGTAGCGGTATTGCCCGACACCGTGACGGTAATGTATACCACCTTCGAGCCGATGCCCCCGACGAGCGTGTTCGTAGCGTATCGCTTCATTTGCTTTCCGTTGCCACCGGGCTGCCATCCCCAGTCGGTCAGGCTGCCCCCGACTGAGTGCCCACCTCCCACGGAGTAGTCGGTGATGACATTCCCGTCCTGCTTGATGTTCTTGTAGTTGAAGTAGAAGTAGATCCTGAGGACACCGGTGTTGTTGTCGGCGCGGCAGTTCTTCCAGTAGCCACCGTAACTTCCAGCGCTGGTGAACGTACAGCCACCGACGAAGACCACGTACGGAGAGATCCCGCCAGTCCTCGTGGCGGACGCGATTCCTTCGAGATTGGGTACGGTGCTGACCGCGATCGACCCGTCGGGAAAGTGAGTGGTCGTCCGGATCTCGGTCGTCGTCGTCTCGGTCGTCGTGCTCACAGCCCGCTCAGGCCAGTAGGAGTCCCACATCTCTCCGGCCTCGAGCTTGGCCCCCAGAGCGTCCCGCGTCGCCGCGTCGACACCGTGCTCCTCGAGAAACTCCAGTGCCGAAGCGATCTGGGCCGACCCGATCGCCTGGTCGCCGTCAGGCTGCTGAGCAGCGAACGCTCCGCCTGAAGTGACGAGCGAGAGGACGAGCGCCGCTGGCAGCAGTGCCCATCTCCGCGCATGTGACGTGAGCATGGTGACCTCCAAGGTCGACGTCGCCAGGCGGGCTGGTTCCGCGCTGATCTCAAAACAGGTTAACCACTTTTTTTCGCTCGGGTGTGGTTTTCGGAGGACTATCACCCGTCCAGAGTTGAGACAGCGACGCTGAAGCCCCTCCCCGGTTCGCTGGGGAGGGGCTTCTGCGTTCCCGCGGGCGCGCACCAAGGGTGCAGCGAGGCCGCGGAGACCGTCGGGGACGGTCGAGGGTGGCCGTTCGGCCTGTCTCGGTTCGAGCATCGGATCATCGACGCGGTGCCCGTGGCCGTGGTGATCGCCCAGTCTGCTGAAGCCTCGTCCGCAGGGGGCGCCGTCCGCCACGAGCCCGTGGAGCTCACCCCGAGCAGGGCGCGTGGTTTCAGCCACGCGCGCCGACCGGGCCCGCCGAGGTCTCTGCGGCTCTCGGAAGAGCGCGACCGATCGTTCTCGAGAGGCCCACGCACCCAGCGAGGTCACCCAGCACACCGGACACCTCGGTCAGGCCGCGCAGGCGGAGGCTCTTCCATCATCCGGAGGCGATGAAGGGTGCGGCTCCTGAGAAGGAGCCGCACCCTTCATCTAGGTCGGCGCGTGCGGAGGGGGGAGCCGCACGCGCCGGGCCTTAGGCGCGCGCCTTGCGAAGACGCAGGGCGGTACCGCCCAGCGCGAGCGCCGTGAGTGCGACGAGGGCTAGCCCCACGGTGTTGGCGGCACCGGTGGACGGCAGAGGCTCGGTCGCCTTCGGGCTGGGCGTCGGGGTGATCTCGACACGGGTCGTGTCGTCATCGGTGACGTTGGGGCCCTGGGGCGGGACCGCGGTGACAGTCGCGGTGTTGTTGACCTCTCCGGCGTTGATGTCCTCCTTGGTGAGGGCGTACGTGGCCGTGGCCACGACGCTCTCGCCCGGCGCAAGGGTCCCCGGGCTGAGGGGCCACTGCCCGTACGTGATGGCAGTGAGTCCCGGCAGCTCGTCGGTGATCACGACGTCGCGGAGAGTCGTGCTCCCGGTGTTGGTGACGGTGAAGGTGAAGGTGACGAGATCTCCCACCTTGCCGGTCGCGTCGCTGCCCAGGCCGCCGGTCTTGACGATCTGGATCGCCGAGACCGCTTCGACGGGGACGGTCTCGTCGTCGACATCGCTCACTGGATCCCCCTGCGGCGGGAGGCCCGTCACGGTGGCGGTGTTGTCGACCCGAGCGGCGTCGACATCAGCCTGGGTCAGCGGATAGGTCGCCGTCGCCGACACGGACTCCCCCGAGGCCAGGCTGCCCGCGGCGCCCGGCCACTCACCGAACGTGATGGCGCTGAGACCCGGAAGCTCGTCGGTCAGAACGATGCCGTCGAGCGTGACGTTTCCCGTGTTCGTCACGAGGAAGGTGTAGATGACGAGGTCACCTGCCGTCCCCGTGGCGCCGGCTTCGAGCGCACCGGTCTTGACCAGGTCGATCGCGGGGACGTGGGGGACGGGCTGCTCGTGCTCGTCCTCGTCGTCCACGGGCGGACCGCTGGGGGGATTCCCCGTGGTGGTCGCGGTGTTGTGGACCTGTCCGGCGTCGACGTCGGCCTGCGTCAGGGTGTAGGTGGCCGAAGCGGTCACCGACTCGGCGGGCGCGAGGACGCCCGCTTCGGCCGGCCAGGCGTCGAACACGATCTGCGAGAGACCCGGCAGGCTGTCATGGAGCTCCACACCGCTCAAGGTGACGTTTCCAGCATTGGTGATCGTGAAGGAGTACCGGATCTGGTCACCCACGCCTGAAGCAGCTCCCTGCTCGAGGGCGCCGGTCTTGATCAGGTCGATCCGAGGTCCCTGGGGAACAGGAACGGTCTCGTCGTCCTCATCGTTGACGGGCGGGCCGCTGGGCGGGGTACCCGTGGCCGAAGCCGTGTTGTCCACCTGTCCAGCATCGACGTCGGCCTGCGTCAGGGTGTACGTCGCGGTCGCGACAACCGACTCCTCCGGCGCGAGAACACGCTCGAGGGAAGGCCACTCGCCGAAGGTGATGGCCGAGAGACCCGGAAGCTCGTCGGTCAGGTCGACTGCGGTGAGCGTCACGTTTCCGACGTTCGTGATCTCGAACGTGTACTCGACCAGGTCGCCCGCGACCCCAGTCGACTCCTCCGCGAGGCTGCCGCTCTTCACCAGCGTGAGCTGAGGCAGCTGCGGGAGCGGCTGCTCGTCCTCGTCCTCGTCCTGCACCGGCGGACCGCTGGGCGGCGTGCCGGTGCTGGTCGCGTGGTTGTTCACCACCCCGGCGTCGACGTCAGCCTGCGTCAGCGCGTAGGTCGCGCGCGCCTCGACCGACTCGCCGGGAGCAAGGACTCCCGCCTGCGCCGGCCACTGAGAGAAGACGATCTCCGACAGACCGGGCAGCTCGTCGGCGATGGTGACACCGGTCAGCGTGGTGTTGCCGACGTTGGTCACGGTGAACGCGTACTCGATCCGATCACCTGCGACGCCCGCGGCGCCAGCCGCCAGGTTCCCGGTCTTGACGAGCTCGATCGCGGGCGTGGGGCTGATGGTGACGGTCTCGTCGTCCTCGTCGCTCACCGAAGGGCCCTGCGGAGGAGTTCCCGTCGTGGTCGCGGTGTTGTCCACCCTCCCGGCGTCGACATCTGCCTGCGTGAGGGAGTAGGTCGCGGTGGCAGTCACCGACTCGCCCGCGGCGAGGACCCCCTGCTGAGCGGGCCACGGACCGAAGACGATCGCCGACAGACCCGGAAGCTGGTCCGTGACGGTGACATCACGCAGCGTGACGTTGCCGGCGTTCGTGACCAGGAACGAGTACGTGACGACGTCACCGACGCGTCCGGTGGCGTCTGCTGCGAGGGCCGCCGTCTTCACCAGCTCGATGCTCGGCGTCTGGGGAAGAGGCTGCTCGTGCTCGTCCTCGTCCTCGACCGGAGGGCCGCTGGGCGGGTTCCCCGTCACGCTGGCGATGTTGTCGACAAGCCCCGCGTCCACGTCAGTCGCAGTCAGGACGTAGGTGGCCGTTGCGTTGACCGACTCCCCCGGCGCCAGGGTTCCGGGCTGAGAGGGCCATGACCCGAACTCGATCTCGGACAGGCCGGGCATCTCGTCGGTGAGGGAGACGGAGGTGAGCGGAACCGCGCCAGTGTTGGTGACGGTGAACTGGTAGTTCACCAGGTCACCCGCCGCGCCTGTCGCTCCCTCGTTGAGCGCGCCGGTCTTCGTCAGAGAGATGCTGGAGCTGGGGTTGACCGGGACGGTCTCGTCATCGTCGTCCGCCACGGGGTCCCCGGCGGGCGGGGTGCCGGTCACGCTGGCCGTGTTCTCGACATACCCACGCGCGATGTCCTCCGATGTCAGGACGTAGGTCGCGGTGGCGCTCACGCTCTCCCCCGGCGCCAGCACTCCTGCGGCGGCGGGCCACTGGCCGAAGGTGATCTCCGAGAGGCCGGGGAGCTGATCGACGAGGGTGACCGAGCCGAGGGTGACCGCACCGGTGTTCGTCACGGCGAAGGAGTACTCCACCGTGTCTCCGGCGTAGCCGTAGGCACCGGCCGCGAGCTGCGCCGACTTCTGCAGGTCGATCTCAGCGCAGTTCTGGTTCACGATCTGCACCAGCGTCTGCCGGAGCGCGTCGAACCCGCCGACGTAGTAGTCGCTGCCCTCGACCGTTCCTGAGACCTGGCTGATGTTCTCGCGGAACTCGACCAGGCCAGCACCCGTGAGGTTGTCGTTCACGCCGATCGGGATGACGCGCGTGCCGGCCGCCTTCAGAGCGTTCGCGCTGGTGACCGCCGCGTTGATCGTGGCGACATCGGTCGAGCTGCCGGGCCCCTGAGCGGGGCTCCCGTACTGCGTGGGGTTGCCATCGGTCACCAGGAGCAGCGCGTCGTACGTCTCAGGCGCAGACGTGACGGCGGCGAAGGCACGGTCCCAGTTGGTCCCGCCCGCCCCCGACGCCGGACGCTGAAGGTCCGCCACGTGCGAGGAGATGAGCGAGATCCCCTCGGCATCGAGGGCGGTCAGCGGCAGGGCCTGGTTGGACGCGTCTGCCGTCGCGGGGGCGTCGGAGGCGAAGTTGTGCAGAGCGAGCCGGACCGGGTAGCCCTGAAGGTCCTCGGCCAGCGCCGTGAGAGCGGCCTTGGCCTGCTCCAGCTGAGCGTCCGCCACCGAGTTGGACAGGTCAAGGCTGATGGCCAGATCAAGATCGCATCGATCGGGCATCGCAGGGTTGGAGGCGACCGGGACGGTTGCCTCCACAGCCTGTGCGCTGGCGATGCCCCCCGCGAGAGCAACCGTGCTGGCGAGCGCAACGCCGACGGCGCGTCGAAGGCGCCGTCCTCGAGTCGAACCCGGCGATGCTGATGGCGGACTGCTTCTGCGTGGTTGTGACGTCACGATCGAGACTCCTAAGCGATGCGAACAGGCATGGGCGTCTCACCCCGTGTGAGCCCCCGGGTTCGATGGTTGGCGGGCTCCCGAGCTGCTGTCCTCCCCCCTCCGGGAAGATCACCCGTCACTTCACCCGTTCAGCGGGCGTCGTCTCATCTACGGGTTGCAGACCGTTGCAACTCGTGCTCAAACGCGACACGCTCCCGCATGCGTCACCACAGAGCAGGGAGATGGGTCAGGATGAACACATGCGAAGAATCCTGGCCGCGGTGGGCCGCGCCCGAGAGCACCCACTCCAGGCGATCTCGCTGACTCCGGTGGTGACGCGCACCCATCTGGAGCTCGTGGACAGCGATCTCGTCGACTCGTTGACGCCTGTCGCCGTCGACGGAGACGGCACCGCGAGGACAACCTACGAGCTACCACCGGACCTTCGGCGATCGATCGAAAGAACCGGATCACCCTTCACCGAACGGGAGACTCGGGACATCCACCGCGCGTTCGCGAGAGCGCTCTCCCAGGAGATATCCGACCCCGAGGTCGGCCTTGCGCTGCGACATGCACGCCACGGCGAGGACTGGGACACCATGCATGCACTATGGGTACGACACGGGCTGGGGCTGGTGACCCGGTCCGCCGAAACAGCCACATGGGCCTTTACCGATCTTCCGAGCGAGGCCACCAAGAAGTTTCCTTTCCTCAGCCTCGCTACGGCGATATTCGATCGCACGCTCGCTGAGTTCGACGCCCCGGACCGTCGTGCCACCATCCAGACGGTCGCACGACGCGCCTCCACCGCTATCCACGCCCTCTGGTCCAACCGCAGCGGTGCAGTAACTCTCCATCTGCTCGTTGGCCAGATCATCGATGAGCGCATCAACGGGTCGCTCAAGAAGGCGGCCCAGCTGGGGGCTCGCGTCGCAGCCGAGATCGAGAAGCAGACAGAGCGAGGAACTCTCACCGACCACGGGCTCCTCGCGTGGTGCGAGTTCCAGGTCGGCATGACCCAGCTGCTTCAGGGCGACACCTCTCTGTCGAGGACCACCACCCGACGCGCCTACACAGCCGCGCTGAGCGGCGGGATCGACGCGGAGTACATCGTCGTCAACGCCGCGAGCCAGCTCGCTGTCATTCACGCGCTCAGTGGCGAGCTCAACGACGCCGAGGCCTGGGCGGATCGAGCCGAGCAGCACCAGTGCCACCCCTGGTTCGACCCGCTCGTAAGGCTCCCGGCACGGATCGCACGAGAGATGGTCAGCGTCGAGAGACTCCAGCCGTCACCGACCACGCTCGCAGCCGAGAGCGACTCACTCCGCGGCACCGAGATGTGGCCCTTCGTAGCCCGAACCCTCGCCAGGCGAAAGATCTACAACGGGAATGCGACCGGGGCCCTCCTGGATCTCTACCGGTGGCGATCGAACAGCCCCAACCACGAGCGCTTCGAGAACGAACGCCTGCTCATAGGACCCGAGGTCGAAGCACTCGTCAGCATCGGCGACCCCCACGACGCCACGAGATCCGCCGAGGCATTCTTTGCCAGACACCAGGCGCAACCCGAGGACACGCCCGGCGCTTCTCTTCCTTACGCGCGAGCCCTGCACCTGTCAGGGGACTCGAGACGAGCACGGCGGATCGCCGCGAAGATCGCGCGGTCCAACAGCCCCCATCCGCTCATCGACGTCATCGAGGCCCGTCTTCTCCTCGCCGACATCGAGCGGTCGGCCAGGAGCTCGGCGACCCACGTCCCGCTCGGCCACCTCAACGAGGCGATCGACCACCTGGGCCTGACGCGACTGTACGCAACCGTCTCAGAGGATCTCCTGAGCACTCTCGGCCGCGGCCCGAATGGCGTCCTGGACGCCGCCCTCACGCACATGGAGGCGACCGGACGTCTCTTTCCGCCTGCCGTCCAGCGTCCCGCGCTCACCCCTCGAGAGCTCGTCGTGCTCCGGCACCTCGCCGAGGGTCACCCTCTGAGCGACATCGCTCGCGATCTCGGACTCTCGGTCAACACGATCAAGACGCAGGCATCCAGCCTCTACCGGAAGCTGGGTGCATCGACACGAAGGCAGGCGGTCGATGCCGCCGCACGCGAGGGATTCCTCTAGGACATCTCGTCCTGACCGACGCACGTCCCGGTGTCGCCCCGCGGCGCCACCCGTCCACAGCGTCGTTGCCCCTGCTCGGCACCCGCGAGAGAGGTCCCCGCTGCTCGCCGGACCCGCAGCGGGGCTCGAGCCTTCATCACATGGGAGGAGAACACGTCGGGCTCCTCATCCCGAAGGTGGGTCGTGACGCTGGCAGTTCGTCGGTAGCGTGCGTGTCCCACCCTCTTCGCTGGCCAGGGGGTCGGGTGACAGGTGAGGACGATGAGTGCAGCCGACATGAGCACGCGGCCTGGGCAGGAGTCGGGGCTCGGGGGCCCGACCGGGTTGCAGGAGTCCGACGTGAGACGGCGAGGGCCGGTGGGGCGGGCCCTGGCCGCGCGACCCTGGGCGTCCGACGTCTTGTGGAGCGTGGTCGTCCTTCTCGTCGGCGGTCTCGGCACCCTCGCGATGCGTTCCACGGTGCGGGGCTCGACCGCTCTCGGCCTGTTCGACCCGAGCTCCTCGCCGCTTCACACGATGACGGTGGCCTGGCTGGCCGGCTCGGTCGTCACATCCTCGCTTCTTCTCGTTCGCCGCTCGCGACCGCTGCTCGTGGCCGGCGCGCTGACCATGGCGGGTGTCGTGTCGCTCGGGTTCGCCGGCGTGCTGGGCGTTGTCGGTCTCGGTCTCGCCTGTGCCCTCTACTCGGTCGCGTCACAGCGCACCTCTCGGACCGCGTGGGCTGCGGCGGTCGCGTCCTTTCTCGTCCTGGGTGCGGCGTGCTGGTGGTGGGAGCGCATCGGAGTGGCCGAGATGCTGTTGTGGATGGAACCGGCCACGGCAGAGGAGGACTACGTTCCGGCCGCGTTCTTGGCTGCTCCTCCGTTCTCGGGCGGTCGCCGTTCGGTGTCGCTGCTCGTGCTTCTCGTCCTCCTGGGCCTGGGGATGGCAACCGGCTCGGTGGCCCGCGCGCGGCGTCTGCACGCGGCGGGACTCCTCGAGCGCTATCGCGCGGTGGTCCGGGAACGGGACAGCAGCGCGGCTCTCGCCCGCGCCGCGGAACGTGCACGCATCGCGCGAGAGATGCACGACGTGGTGGCCCACAGCCTGTCCGTCATGGTCGCCCTCTCCGACGGGGCCGGAGCGGCGATGGACCGTGCTCCTGACCGGTCTCGCGAGGCACTGCGTGAGCTGTCGGCCACGGGCCGCTCGGCGCTGTTGGGCATGCAGGACGTCCTTCAGGCGCTCGACCCCCGTGGGGGTGAGGCCGCGGCGGCCGGCCGGCTGGCCGACCCCGTCGACGCCGATCTGCGCGTCGTGCTCGATCGGTTCCGCGCCGTCGGGATGTCGGTGGCGGAGAGTGGTCTCGAGCTCGTCGCCGCGCTGGAGACCGCGACCGGTCTCGCGGTGGTGCGGATCGTGACGGAGGCGCTGACCAACGTCCTGAGACACGCCCCCGGCGCCGTGGCGGTCGACGTGATCATCCGGCAGCTCGACGATGCGCTCGAGGTCGAGGTGCGAGACGACGGCGGACGACTCCCCAGTCTGGGCGGCGGGACCGGCCGCGGGCTGATCGGCATGCGCGAGCGCGCCGACCTGATCGGTGGAAGCCTCACGGCGGGACCGCGGCCCGAGGGCGGATGGTGTGTCCGCCTCCTGCTCCCGGTCTCGCGCGACGGATCGGGGATCGACACATGACCACCGTCCTGCTCGTTGACGACCAACAGCTCCTGCGCATGGGCTTCCGCCTGGTCATCGAGTCCGAGCCCGACCTCGAGGTCGTTGGCGAGGCGTCCGACGGCGCGGTCGCGCTCACCCAGGTCGCGGCCCTGTCTCCGGACGTCGTGCTCATGGACATCCGCATGCCCGGTGTGGACGGGATCGAGGCCACGGCGCGCATCGTCGCTCAGCACCCCTCATCCCGGGTGCTCGTGCTGACGACGTTCGACCTGGACGAGTACGCCTTCTCGGCGCTGCGCGCGGGGGCCAGCGGGTTCCTGCTGAAGAACGCTCGTCCGGCGGAGCTCGTGGAGGCCATCCGCTCGGTGGCCGCTGGCGGCTCGGTCGTGGCCCCGCGCGTGGTGCGCCGGATGCTCGACCTGTTCGCTCCGCACCTGCCGACGGCGACCGAGCGAGCCGAACCACATGCGCTGGACCCGCGGCTGGGATCCCTGACGCCCCGTGAGACCGATGTCCTGCGATGCATCGCTCGAGGAATGTCGAACGCAGAGATCGCCGACTACCTCGTGCTCTCGGAGACGACGGTGAAGAGCCACGTGGGAAGGCTGCTTGCGAAGCTCCGCGTTCGTGATCGGGTCCAGGCCGTCATCGTGGCCCACGAAGCCGGTCTCGATCGGAGCCCGGGTCCCTAGCCCCCTGGTCCGCCGCGATCCTCCCTTCGGAGGAGGGCATCGGGTGCGCGATCTCCTCACCACGGACGTCCCCGAAGCGGTGGCCACTTCCTAGCGTGGTTGCTGTCGCCGGCACCACGCCGGCGAGAGTGGAGCGGACGCATGATCGAGGTATCTCACCTGTCGAAGCACTACGGCTCCGTCGCGGCGGTGAACGACCTCTCCTTCGTCGCGCGGCCCGGTGTCGTGACCGGCTTCCTCGGACCGAACGGAGCCGGGAAGTCCACCACCATCCGCGCGATCGTCGGGCTCGAGCGGCCCACATCGGGTAGCGCCACGGTGGACGGACGACGCTACGCCGACCTCCGCGCGCCGCTTCAGGAGGTCGGCACCATGCTCGACGGACGCGGCGCACACCCCGGCCGCACCGCCGTCGGCCACCTCATGGGCCTGGCTCGCACGCATGGGATCGGCCGGTCCCGCGTCGACCAGGTCATCGCACTGACCGGCCTGGAGTCGGTCGCCCGACGTCGAGTGGGAACCTTCTCCCTCGGCATGGGGCAGCGCCTCGGCATCGCCGCCGCCCTGCTGGGCGACCCCGCGACCCTCATCCTCGACGAGCCGGTCAACGGACTCGATCCCGACGGCGTCCTGTGGGTCCGCGGTCTCCTTCGAGCGCTGGCCGCCGAGGGGCGGACCGTGTTCCTGTCCTCCCACCTCATGAGCGAGCTGGCCGAGACAGCGACCCGCATCATCGTCATCGGCCAGGGACGCCTTCTCGCCGACGACGACCTCGAGAACCTGCTGGCCACGTCCGAGCGCGCGGGTCTGGTCCGCGTCCGGGCCGACGATCAGTCGACGCTCGCGACCGCCGCCCGGGAGCTCGGTGCCCGCGTCACCACCGACGAGGCCGGAACACTGGAGATCTCGGGCACGGACGCGGCAGCGGTCGGGGCCCTCGCTGCGCGCCTTGGCGTCAACCTGCTCGAGCTGTCCACCGCGTCGGGGACTCTCGAGGACGCCTACCTGAGCCTGACAGCTCAGGCCGCGCAGTATGCCTCCAACCGCGACGACGCAGGACGAGGGGCCACGCGATGAGCACGCATGCGGCCGGAGCGCCACCGGTGGGGATGCCCTCGAGGGTCGGCGTGACCTTCGCACGCGCCGTGGCGTCGGAGTGGTTCAAGGTCTGGGGCTTGCGCTCCACCCGCGTGGTCTTCGCCGTCTCCGTCCTCCTGACGCCGGCCCTCGCCCTCATCGGAGCGAGCGACCCGAACGTCCCTGCCGACGGCTACGGGACGCTCGCCTACTGGGTGGTGAGCCTGACGATCCTCACGCAGTTCCCGCTGCTGCTCCTCGGGGTCCTGCTGGGAAGCGGGGAGACGGCGAACCGGAGCGCTGCGAGCACCTTCGTCGCGGTCCCGACCAGGACCCCCGCGCTGCTCGCGAGGACCGTCGTGACCATCACCACGAGCACCGCCGCAGCCCTGCTCTCACTCGGGCTGGCGGCCGCGGTGACGCTTGCCACCGGTCTCGGGCGTGAGCTGTCGACCGAGCTGACGCCGGAGACGACCCGGATGTGGCTGGGCACGTCGCTCTACCTCGTCGCTGCGACCACGTTCTGCTTCGGCCTCGGTCTGCTCGTAGGCCGCACGGTCCTCGCGGTCCTGGCGACCTTCGCCATCTTCATCCTCGACCTCGCCACCATCGGCGCACCCGGGGCTCTCACCTCCATCACCGCCTTCCTTCCCGGCCACGCCGCAAGCGCGGTCACCTCCAGCGAGGAGTTCCTCGACGTGCTCCGCTCGATGGACGCCGCCCCTCTCGACCCTTGGGCCAACGTGGCGATCACGATCGGCTGGGCAGGCGCTGCCGTCCTGGCAGGAATCGTCCGGACCCGGAGGCGCGATGTCTGAGACCGCTCGCCCGTCGGCGCAACACCCTCGGCCGACGCGGTCAGCCCTCGCCACAGCAACCGGTCTCCCCCGCAACCGCGGCGTCACGTTCCCGCGGGTCCTCCAGGCGGAGTGGTGCAAGGCGTGGACCCTGACGTCGACGCGCTGGGGAGTCCTGGCCGCCATCCTCGCCAACGGCGCCGTCGCCCTGTACATGGCGTACAACGCTCGTTACGCCACGCAGGCGCCGGCTCCGCGGACATCGGACCTCCTCACGCTGGGACTGGTCGCATCGCAGCTCCCGATCATCACGATCGGCGTGATGATCACCGCGACCGAGTACTCCTCGGGCGGAGTGCGCTCGACCTTCCTCGCAGCCCCTCGACGAGGCCTCGTGCTGGCTGCCCAGGCCCTCACCTCCGGCATCGCCGCGGCACTCACCGCGGCGACGACCCTCTGCCTCACTCTCCTCGCCCTCCAGGTCTTCAAGCACGACCTCGCACCTGGCTTCGATCCCCTCGCGCCGGAGACCAGCCGGATGCTCGGTGGGTTCGTCCTCTACGCCCTGACCGCCGCGGTCCTCGGCGCATCGCTGGGCAGCCTCAGCCGCAGCACCACCACCGGCCTCGTGTCTGCCCTGGGGATCGTGTTCCTCCTCCCCCAAGCCATCGAGCTCCTGGGCAGCCCGCGACTGATCGCTGTCCTCCCAGGATGGGCCGGCGCCCTCGTGGCCAAGTCCGACGTCGCGGCCGCGGCAGCCGTCGACCAGATCGGCGCGGCGCTCGCTCCGTGGCAGGGATACGGCGTCCTCGCGACGTGGACGCTTGCAGCGCTCCTCACCGCCCTCGTCAGGCTGAACCGCACCCCGCTGTAGGCCTCTGCGGGTTGCCGGCGGTACGACCGGCAGACCCGGAGGCGGGCGCGCGCACGGCGCCCACCTCCGGGCTGCACCGGGTGTCGGGAGGATGCGGGAGAGCCGCCGACACCCGGCATCACCAGCCTCAGTCGAGCTGACTGCGTCGACGCAGGCGCATCGCCATGCCGAGTGCCGCGAGGACCACGCCGCTGAACGCTAGCGGCAGGATGGGACCGGCACCGGAGTGCGCGAGGGCCGCTGAGGCGGCGGTCCTGCCACCTGCTGGCGATCCGCCACCACCGGGCGTGACACCACCGGAGGCGCCACCAGTCGGTTCCTCTCCGCCGGTGGGCGTCGTGCTTCCGCCGCTGGGCGTCCCGCCGGGCGTGCTCGGTTCGGGAGTCGGTTCGCCAGCAACGGCGAGCGTCGTGGCCGCGCGAAGCGCGCCGCTCCTCGCGAGCACGCGGATCTCGTAGTCCCCCGGCTCGATGTCGGTCGGGATCGAGAGCTCCGCGTCGGCCGTTCCCTGGGAGACCCTGACCGGTGGGGACGTCGACAGGGGAATGGCCGGCGCACCGGCCACGCCCTCGGCGGGGGCGAGCGCGAACGTCACCTCGTAGTCGACCAGGTTGGCGGCGTGGGCGGTGATCGTGTCTCCGGGGTCCACCTCGTCCGAGCTGATCGTGACGGTCGGGGCTTCGGTGTCGACGGTGCTCCAGGCTCTGACGTAGTCGACCGAGAGGCGACTGGGAGCCACCGCCGGGACACCGTTCCACGCCGAGAGGTTGAGGATGAGGTACTGCCGGTCCGTCGCGTTGAAGGGATGACTGGCGAGGAGCTGGCCGTCGTAGTAGAAGTCGACCACGCCATCGAGGCGCCAGTGGGCGCCGTAGGTGTGCCAGGCGTCGGCTTCGATGTCGACGCACTGCTTCGCGCTGCCGGGGGTCGTGTGGACGCTCGCGCAGGCCCGGCCTCCATCCAGCGACTCGAGCACGTCGATCTCGCCCGTCTCCGGCCAGTCGTGGCTCTCGCCGTTGGTCCAGAACGCCGGCCAGTTCTCGATCACGGTGCCGGCGCCGGAGGTGTGGATGCGCGACTCGACGAAGGAGCCCGGCGCGACCGTGAACTTCTTCCAGGACTGGATCATCCCACTCGTGTACTGGTAGTCGTACGTGTCGCCGCGCACCGTGCAGCTGGAGTCCTGTCGGACGAAGTCGAGGTGCAGCTCGCCGTCCTGGACGTTGACGTTGTCCGGGCCGTAGCACATCCACTCGATCGCCGGGTTGGCGCCGGTGGTCATCTGGCCGTCATGACCGTCCACCCATCCTCGGTTCCAGACGCCGAGGTCGAGACCGTCGCCGTCGAAGCCGTCGTCGAGGAGAACCTCTCTCATCTGCCGCGTCACCTGTCGCGGCGCCTCGGGAAGAGGATCGACGGAGCCGCCCGGCCCGCAAGGCTCCGGCGTCAGGTCGAAGGTCCAGGTCGTCTGCGCGCCCTTGGCGATTGCGTACCCCTCCGCTGCCGCAGCGGTGACACTGGCCTGGTAGCCGACCCGCCGCTCGGTGTAGACGACACCGTCGACCTCGGGGATCGCAAGCGTCGGCTCCACGTCGCACTCGGCAGCGATCAGGGTCGGCGCGATCGGCACGACCTGGGGCAGCGTGTCCCACGCGCGCACGTAGTCGACCACGAGCTGGCTCGGCGCCGTCACATCGCCCAACGCGCCGAGGTTGAGGATGGGATACATCGGGTCGGTGGTCCCGAGCGGGAAGCTCCACTGCAGGTCGCCGTCGTAGTAGATCTCCGCCGTGCCATCGGTCGTCCAGAAGACGCCGACGGTGTGCCACGCGTTCATGGTGAGGTCGGCGCAGCCGCCGCTCTTGCTGCCGTCACCGTCGGTCGCCTCGCCGCAGATCCCGTCGGCCTGTCCCTTCATCACGACGATGGACCCGTTGGAGGGCCAGTTCAGGCTCTGGCCCTGCATCCAGAAGGTCGGCTGGTTCGCGACCTCTCCTTCATCACCCGCCACGAAGACTCGCGCCTCGATGTAGTTCCCGGGACGAATCGTGAACTTGGAGTATCCGTTGACCATCCCGCTGGCGTAGGCGCGATCGATGCCGCCGCAGATGGACGCCTTCTCCTCGATGTCGAGCGTGAGCGCGCCGTCCGCGACCACTGCGTTGGCGGGGTCGTAGCACTGCGGCTCACCGCTGTTGACGGGGGGCGTCACCGTCCAGTCGTCGCCGAACCACCCCCGTGTCCACACCGCGGCGTCGAGCGCGTCGCCATCGAAGCCGTCGTCGAGCAGGACCGCGGTCATCCGTTCGGACACCTCAGCCGGAACGTTCGGTAGCGGACCATCGAGGGCGACGGGTACGGCTGTCGCGGACGCGACGAACCCGACGCTTCCCGCGGCGACGACCGCGCCCGCGACCGCCCCCACCCACAGACGACGGGATCGCGCGGATCCCTTGAGTGTTCTCAATGCAGTGCCTTTCTCCCGGCCCAGAGCTCTCTGGGCGTCAGTTGTCTCGAGGCATGGACCCGGACCACCGGGGTCCGGGCCGACAAGGCTAGGTACGCTCCCTCGTCGCAGCGCCCGGCGCAGATCAGCCTGCGCGCCTCGAACGGTACATCGATTTACCTAGATGCGGCAAGGGTTTGTCGGCACATCTCAGCGAGATGGAGCGCCGCGGACCGGGGTGACGGCGCGACGGCGCGAGGGACGTCCCACGCCATTGCGCGCACGTCCCCGTGCCTCCCCCGCGCGAGCCGGAGGTCAGTCCAGCGCGGCTCGGACGAAGCTCTCCACCAGGTCCAGCGTCCCGTCCGCCCAGAACACCGAGCCGCCGTGATCGGCACCGATGACGCGGTAGAGCTCGACCTCGTCACCGTCCTCGGCCACCGCGTCGGCGAACGTCGCGCTCTGTCCGAAGCCGACCAGGCGGTCCCGGTCTCCGTGGAGGATCAGGACGCGCGGCCGCGCGCGCGACCTGGCTCGCTGGCCCAGCACCCTGGAGCGCTCCAGGCGCTCACCCGCCGACAGGACGTCGACGCCTCCCATCAGCACCCCCTCCGGGCTCTCCACACCGAGGTGGTCGCAGATCGACGGCTCATCGTTCATCGTGGCGAGATCGGTCGGACCGAAGTAGTCGACGACGCATCGCACGCTCGACGACTCGCAGTCCCGTCCGGAGAAGTAGGGGTCCTCGAGCCCGTACGCGAGCAGGAGGGACGTGTGAGCACCGGAGGAGTCTCCCCAGGCCACCACTCGATCGGGATCAACCCGGAAGCGACCTGCGTTCGCCCGCATGAAGGCCAGCGCCCTCACCGCGTCCTGGACCTGCGCCGGGAACGGCGCCGGGTCCGAGGGTCGGTACTCGACGATCGCCACCACGAACCCGCGTCGCGCGAACGCGATGAGGGCCGCAAGGTGCTGGCCCAGGTCCTGCGGCCCCCACCCTGACCCGGGGACGTAGAGCACGAGAGGCAGCCGGTCGTCCTCCCCGTCGCCGGGCGGGACGATCACCTGCAGGTGGAGCGGACTGCCCGCGACTCGCGCATACTCGACCCCGAGGTGGACCCGGGGGTGGGAGGCGCTCGGTGCCGACGCCAGGTCCTGCATCCGAGCGGCCCCGACACGGGAGGCAGGAAACTGGTCGAGCGGCACGTCGCGGGGCTCGATGTAGCGCTCCGTCCGCATCACCGGCCTCCGCCCTGCGCTGCCGAGTCCGCCAGCCGGACCCGATCGATCAGGTCCTCCGCGCGTGACTCGCGCACGATGACGGGGTGGGCGCCTGTGGCGACGAGCGCGAAGAACTCGTCGGCAAAGCTGAGGTCTGGGACACGATCGTCGGGGAGGGTGAGCTCGACGCGCTCCCCGACCGCGCCCGGCTGGGGCTTGCCGTCCCGGTTGCGCTCGCGCGCGATCGCGTCGGCGACGGCGAGCCCGACTGGCTTGACCTCGTTCTCCACCGTCAGCAGACCGAGGTCGTACTCGAGCTCGTCGAACCCGGCGAGGCGACGATCGATGTCGTGCGAGCCCCACCAGGTCATCGCCCACGGGTTGGCCTTGAGCGCCTCGGTGACGATCGAGCCGGCGAACTCCGCCACGTCGGCCCCACGCAGCCATCCCGGCGAGACCCCGATCTCCTGCAGCCACACGGGGCGCTCCCGCGTCTCACCGAAGGCGCGAGCGAGCTCGACGAGGTAGCGGGCGAGGTGGTGCGTCCCCAGGCCTTCGACGCCGTATCGCTCGAGCGCGCCGGTGAAGTACACCCAGGAGTGCACGATCGATGCAGAACCGACGCGGCCGAGCACGTCGCGACTGAAGACCGACGTGTCTTCGAGCCAGGGCACGTGATCGACCCCGACGACGTGGAAGCGACCCGGAAGCGCATCGTCGCAGGCGGCGAGGAGACGCGTCAGCCATGCGTCCCCCTGCTGCCTGGTGGCGCCGTTGCCTGGAAAGCTCGCCAGCGCGTTCGGCTCGTTCCCTATGTCGATGCCGACCAGCCTCGTGCGGCCGTACCCGATCTCGGCGATCGCCTCGATCAGCCGGACCTGGGCGCCGATGACGTCAGGGTCGGAGTAGACCCCCATCGATGGCTCCTGCCAGAACGGCCGGAAGTAGGTCCCCGACATCCAACCGTTGAGCACGCTCAGGTGGACGTCGAGGTCGAGATCGGTTGCGATGTCGACGAGCTCCGCGAGCCGGGCGAGCGCCGATCGGCTGATCAGGTTCGGGTTGGGCTGGAAGATCGGCCAGAGGCAGTGAGCGCGGATGTGGTCGCATCCGAGGGCACGGATCGCGGCGAGGTCGGCGGCGATGTCGTCGGGGTTCCAGTCCAGCCAGCTGTAGAGCCAGTCGCGCGCCGGGATGTAGTTGACGCCGAATCGGACATCGTCGGTCACGTGGTCTTCCGTTCTCTTCCCTCGGGCGCTTGTTCTGTGTGAAGGACCAGGGTCGACCTCCCCGGCACGTCGACGCTCCCCTCGAGGTCGTCCGGGTCACGCCAACCCGAGCCGACGGACACGCTGGCTGGCGCGTCGGAGTGGTTCAGCAGGAAGAGGAGACCGCCTCGGCGTACCGCTTCGACGCCTGGCGGGAGGTCCGGGACCGTCGGCTGCACGCCGGCGTCATCCACGAGGCGTCCGACCAGCTCGATGAGTGATGCCTCGTCGATCCTCGCGGCGACGTACGTCGCGCGCCCGAGCCCGTGCCCTCGTCGGGTGATCGCCGGCTTGCCCGCGAGGTCTCCACCGGCGAACGTCATGACGACGCTCGCATCGGTCACCGTGATCGACTCGGCGAAGCCCGAGTAGGTGACCACGGGTCGGCCCGGATCCCGCTCGGACCAGGAGCCGGCGAGCGTACCGCCCGGTGCAGGCACGACGATGGATGCGCTGACGCGCGCCGAGGCCGGCGGGGGCTCGACCGCGCGGTCCGGTAGAGGCCAGTGCTCCTGCACCCTGACGCCGAGCATCTCCGTCAGCGGACCCGGCGCACCGGGGTGGGCGTGAACCCGCTCGTCGACGACGCCGGTGAGGTAGGTCGCCACCACGTGGCCCCCGTCTGCGACGTAGCGGTCGAGCGCTGCGGCGAAGTCGGGGGTGACCAGGAAGAGGCTCGGCAGCACCACGAGCCGGTACCGGGACAGGTCGTGCCATGGCGCGATGAAGTCGACCGCCACGCCGTTCTCGAACAGACCCGCGTGCCAGCGTCTCGTCTCGGCGTCGGGCTCGCGGTCATCCGGTCCGTGGGTGCTCCGCCTGGCCCACAGCGAGCTCCAGTCCAGGACGATGGCGACGTGCGCATCGACCGGGGCGTCGGCCGCGAGGTCGAGGCCGGCGATCCGTGAACCGAGCTCCACGACCTCTGCCCACCGTTCCCCGCCCGGTCCGGCGTGCGGAACCATCGCCGAGTGGAACGTCTCGGCTCCCGCGACGGAGGCTCGCCACTGGAACTGCAGGACGCCGCTCGCGCCGCGGGCCACCGTCTGCATGCTCCACAGCTGGAACTGCCGGGGACGCTTCGGCGTGTTGACGGCTCGCCACTGCACCGCGCTCACCGCCTGCTCGGTCTGCAAGAACGGCTTGCCTCGAGCGAGCGAGCGCATGAGGTCGCTGTCGAACGCTCCGATCCGGGCCGCTCGGGGATCGGCGGGATCCGGGTAGCAGTCGTTGCCGACGGCGTCGGCCTGGTCGGCCCACGCCCAGTAGTCGAGCTTGGGGTAGAGGCCCATGAAGTTGGTGAAGATGGGTGTGGACGGGTCACCGGACCGGAGGAGGTCCCGCTCGGTCATGAACTGTTCCAGCAGCAGATCGGAGTGGAAGCGGCTCCAGTCCACCAGTCGGCCGGGCATGTGGAAGTCCGTGGTCACGCGCGGAGGCATCACCTGCCTCCAGTCGCTCATCCGCAGCGACCAGAAGGTCGTCCCCCAGGCCTCGTTGAGGGCGTCGATGTCGCGGTAGCGCCTGCGCAACCATTCCCGGAACGCCTCGGCACAGCGGGTGCAGAAGCACTCGGTCGGCCCGAACTCGTTCCCGACGTGCCACATGACGACCTCGGCCCGCCCCCCGAAACGAGCCGCGAGCCGTTCGACGATCACGCGGACGGCCGCCTTGTAGGTCGGCGAGCTCGGGCAGTGGTAGCCCCTGGTTCCGCCGGTTCGACGCAGTCCGCTGGCGTCGACGGACGCGAGCTCGGGATCGAGGTCGGCCAGCCACGCCGGGACGGAGGCGGTCGGGGTCGCGAGGTCGACCGCGATCCCCGCGTCGCCGAGCCGCGTGATGATCCCGTCGAGCCAGTCCAGATCCCAGGTGTCAGGCGTCGGCTGGAGCTCGGCCCAGGAGAAGACGCCGAGGGTGACGAGCGTGACGCCTGCCTCGCCCATGAGGCCGATGTCCTGAGCGATCGTTCGCTCGTCCCACTGCTCGGGGTAGTAGTCGGCTCCGTACCAGACAGGAGGTCTGCCCGGGTGATCGTCGATCATGTCATCAGCCCTTCACCGCGCCGAGAGTCAGTCCCTTGCGCAGGTACTTCTGGAGGAGGAGGAACCCGATGATCAGCGGGATGACCATCAGCAGCGATCCCGCGAGCACGAGGTTGTAGGTCGACTCTCCCTTGTAGGACTGCCAGGCGTAGAGGCCGAGCGTCACCGGGTAGAGCTTCTGGTTGGAGAGCATGATGAGAGGGAGCATGAAGCTGTTCCACGTTCCGACGAAGCTGAACAGAGCGATCGTGGCCAACGCCGGGGTCAGCATCGGAACGGCGATCTGCCCGAAGATGCGCAGCTCGCTCGCTCCGTCCATACGGGCGGACTCGATCACTTCGTCCGGCACGGACCCCTCGATGTAGACCCGGGCGAGAAACACCCCGAAGGGACTGACGATCGACGGGATGATGACCGACCAGATCGTGTTGGTCAGCCCCACGGAGGCGGCGACGAGGTAGAGCGGCACCGTCAGCAGCGCGCCGGGGATGAGCAGTCCGGCGATCACCGCACCGAAGAGCACTCGGTCGCCGAGGAACCGGAACTTTGCGAGGGCGTAGCCGCACGCCGCTGACGTGACCGTCGCCCCGAGCGCCGCCGCGAGCGAGTAGCCGACCGAGTTCAGCAGCCACCGCGGGAAGAGCCCAGCACCGCGAGAGAGCACCGCCTGGACGTTGTCGGCGAGATGGGGCTCGGCGAACCAGAGGCCGTTCGTCGCGAACAGGTCCGCGTTGCTCTTGGTCGCCGAGACGATCAGCCACCAGACAGGGAAGAGGAAGTAGATCGAGGTGAGGATCAGGGCGCCGTTCACCACGAGGCGGCTGCCGAGCATCGGGGTTCTCATGCGGACCGCTCCGATCGCGTCGAGGCGAGCTGGTAGATGACGGCGAGGACGCCCGCGATCAGGGCGATGACGATCGAGATCGCGCTGCCGCGCTCGAAGTCGTTGGCGCCGAACGTCGTGTTCAGCGCCATCATCATCGGCGTCCAGTCCGAGCTGACCGCGGTCGTCACGGTCTTGAGGATGTAGGGCTCGTTGAAGAGCTGCACCGTTCCGATCATGGACAGCAGCGCCGTCAGGCCGACGGAGCCGCGGATGAGCGGCACCTTGATGCGTACGGCGATACCGGCCTCGCCGGCACCGTCGATGCGCGCGGCCTCGACGAGGTCCTGGGGAATCGCCTGGAGCGCGGCCGTGTAGATCACCACGTTGTAGCCGGTCCAGGACCAGATGGCAATGTTGGCGACCGAGAGCAGGACGGTCTGCTGGCCGAGCAGGTCGACCTGCCATCCGATCGCGTGCAGGCCCTTCACGATCGGACTGAGCTGCGGAACGTAGAGATAGGTCCACAGGAGCGTCGCGACGATACCGGGGACGGCATAGGGCAGAAACGTCGTGAGCCGGAACACCGTCGGACGCCAGACAGCTCGGGAGTCGATCAGGAGGGCGATGAGCATCGCCAGGACGAGCATCACGGGTATCTGGATCACGCCGTAGAGGAACACCCGTCCGACGGCGGCCCAGAACGCGGCATCCGCGAGGACCGACGCATAGTTCGCGAACCCTACGAAGACGTCCTCGGACGGCCCGAACCCCAGGCCCGAGGAACGGACCTGGAAGAGGCTTCGCTGCATCGCGTAGACGAGCGGGACCACGTAGACGGCCAGGAAGAGGATCGCGAACGGACCGGCGAGGATCAGCAGCGCCGGTCGAGGCGCTGAGCGGGGGCGGGGGGCAGAGCGGGTGACCCGCCCCGCCCCCCGGGTGAGCGTCGTCACTTCTCGGTCACCGACACCCCAGCGGCCGTCATCGAGTCGACCTGCTGCTTCTGGAGCTTCGTCAGCAGCTCGCGGAGCGTGCCGTTCTGGTCCTTGAAGCCACCCATGCCGTCGTCGAACACCGGCTTGGTCTCGTTCCACGTCGGCGACCACGTCCACGGCGCGACCGTCTCTGCGATGCGTGCGATCTCCTGGTTCACCTGCTGCCCGCCGAAGAAGTCGACGGTCGCGTCCCGCTCGGGGATGCTGTCCAGCGTGGCGGCCGGGAAGCCACCGAGCGCGATGGTGGTGTCAGCGTCGGACGTGATGAAGTGGGCGAACTCCATCGCCTGGGCCGGGTGCTCGCACCCGGCGATCGCGATGACCGAGCTGCCACCGTTGGGGGCCGAGACCTGCTGGCCACCGTCCCAGCTCGGCATGGGCGCGACAGCCCAGCTTCCGGCGCCGCCGGTGACGTTGTCGGCGATGAGGTCCGCCTGCCACGAGCCGCCGATGACGGCGAGCTGACGCCCCTCGCTGAGGTCGTTGTAGAAGGTCGGGTCCCACCTGTTCGTGAGGTTCAGCAGGCCCTCGTCACGCAGCTTCTGCCAGTAGTCAGCGACGTCCCGCGTCGCCTCGTTGTCGATGTCCACCACCCACGAGTCGCCGTCGATCCCGAACCAGGGGTCCGAGTGCTGAGCGGCGAGCGACACGAACCCGCCACCGTCGTCGGCCCCCATCCCGGTCAGGTAGGTCCCCGGGGCCTTCTCCGCGACGGCCTTGGATGCCTCGTAGAACTCGTCCCAGGTCGTCGGCACATCGATGCCGAGCTCCTCGAGCCGGTCGGCCCGGTAGAACATCGCCATGGGACCCGTCCCCTGGGGCACGCCGAACGCTTGCCCGCCGAAGGTGACGGCGTCCCAGGTGCGCTCGATGTAGTCCCCCTGGAACTCCGCAACCTCGTCCGTGACGTCCAGGAGAGCGCCCGCGACGGCGAGCGACGGGATGAAGGGGTTCTCCATCATCGCCACGCACGGCGCCTCGCCGGCCTTGAGCGCCGCGGTCAGCTTCGCCGCCTGGTCCTGCCAGCTTCCGGGAGCGTCCGAGTGCTCGACCTGGATGTCGGGATGCTCGGCGTTCCATTGCGCGGCGATGTCGTCGCTGCCGGCCAGGCCGGACCACCACGCGATCGTCACGGGCCCCTCGTCGACCGGAGACTCGTCGGTCCCGGTGCTGCAGGAGGCGAGCAGAACAGCGGCCGCGACTGCCGCGGTCGCGGTCGCAGCTCGCTTGATGCGAATAGTCATGTGCACTCCATCGTGTCGTCACGCCGAGGCGTGTGACCGTCACTTCCGGTCTGGGTTCGTCCGCCATGGCGTCACCTTCGGCGCCGCGGCATCGGTAGGTTAACCGATGTACCTAGTGCTGTCAACGGAAATCCTCGGTCACGAGGGTGGGACGCGCGGGTACGATGCCCCTATGTCCACTGGCGCGCGTCGACCCACCGGGCCTCGTCGTGTGACGATCAGTGATGTCGCGGAGCTCGCCGGAGTCTCGACGGCTGCCGTCTCGCGCTCGTTCAACGGGGCTGAGCGTCTCCCCCCCAGCACTGTCAAGCGGATCCACGACGCTGCCGCGCAGCTGGGCTGGAGGCCCAACGCGACAGCCCGCGCGATGAAGCGAGCGGCTGCCCACACGTTCGGTTTCATCCTGCTGCGAGCACCGGACCTGCTGGGGTCGGACCCCTTCTTCCCGCTCTTCCTCGCGGGCCTGGAGCCAGGGCTGTCAGCCGACGCCTACGCGCTCATGATCAGGTTCGTCTCCACGGCCGAGGAGGAGAAGAACTGCTACCGCGACTGGGTGGCGGAGGGCCGCGTCGACGGGTTCGTCCTGACCGACCTCCGCGATGACGACTATCGCCTGGATCTGCTCGCGGAGCTCAACGTTCCAGCGGTCGTTGCCGGTGATCCCGGGAGGTCGACGCCCTCGTCGGCCGTCTTCCACACGACCGACGGGTGCATTCGCGAGATGGTCGATGGATGGGCCGACCGTGGGCACAGCAGGATCGCTCACGTGATGGGCGATCCCGCACTCCTGCACGCGCGGCGGCGTCGGGACGTCTGGGCGGCCGCCATGGCCGCACGTGGCCTCCGAACCGATCTCATCGCCGAGGGCGGGTTCACCGAGGCCGGCGCCGATCAGGCAACGCGGAAGCTCATCGCGGCAGAGAACCCACCGACGGCGATCTTCTACGGCAGCGACGTCATGGCCGCCGCTGGCATGCGAACCCTCGCCGAGCTGGAGGTTCGCGTCGGTGTCGACATCGCGATCGCTGGCTTCGACGACGTCCCCCTCGCCCCATACCTGTCCCCACCGCTCGCGACCATCGCCTGCGACTACCGCGAACTAGGTGCCGAGGCTGCCGCGATCCTCCTCGAGGAGGTCTCGCGGAGCCACCCCAGGGGGAGGTCCGCGCGGGCGGGTAAGCGACTCGAGCTCGACGGCGCGTTCATCGCACGCGCGTCATACGAGATCGAGCCGGGGCCCAGCTCACCACGGGAGACCTCGAGCTCAGCCGCCTAGAGGCCGGCGGGCGTCACTCCTGCGCTCGCCGTTGCCGTGCCGTACCGGGTCGTGTATCGCGAGTGGTTCGCGGCGATCTCCTCCTCCGAGAGCCTCGCGAGGGTTCCTAGTCCGCGCGCGATGGCCACGGTCCGGGCGACGTCTTCGACCATGACGGCGGCCTGGAGCGCCTTGTCGAGCGAGGAGCCGATGGTGAACACGCCGTGCTGTCTCATGATGATCGCGGGCGAGATGCCGATGGATCGGACGATCTCCTCCCCGATCTCGGCGGTGCCGATCCTGGCGTAGCCGCCGAGCGGTACGTCTCCGCCGAACTCGTCGGCCATGGCCGTGAGGCAGCACGGGATGGGCTCCCCGATCGCTGCCCACGCGGTGGCGTAGGGCGAGTGCGTGTGGACGACGGCGCCGACGTCCGCACGGTGGCGATAGACCCCGAGGTGGGAGAGGGTGTCCGAGGATGGTCCGCGGTAGCCGTGGACGACAGCCCCGTCGAGGTCGACCACGACGAGGTCGTCTACTCCCATCTCGTCGTACTGCAGGCCGGATGGTTTGATGACGACCAGACCAGTCTCGGGGTCGCGAGCGGAGACGTTGCCGCTGGTCCATGTCACGAGGTCGAGGCGGGGAAGCGCGAGATTCGCCTTGAGCACGTCTCGGCGTAGCTCATCAAGCATCGGTCTCTCCTGTCGGAATCTATTCGCGGTCGCCGAGCGCGATGAGCTGAGCGGGGAAACGCAGCGTCTCGTCGACGTCCCAGGGGGAGATGAGTGGGATCCCGGCGTCCGTCAGCCGGGAGACGATGAACTCGCGGGCGCGGGAGCTGATCTCCAGCGCGTCGGGTTCGGAGTCGTTCCACATCTCCACCAGCACGCGCCCGGACCACTCCTGACGCGCCAGCTCCGCGAAAGCGGCCTCCCAGGGAACGATTCCGTTCCCCATCGGGACGAACCGTGGATGACCGGGCAGCGTGTCCTTGACGTGAAGCGCGAACATGCGACCGTGACCGGCACGCAGCTGTTCGACGACGTCAAGCCCCTGTTCGGCAAGGTTACCGACGTCCGGGTAGAGCCCGAGGTAGGCAGAGCCGACATCGTCACACACCCGGCTGGCAGCGCCGATGGAGGTGATGTCGGTGCCGTCGACGTTCTCGATGCCGAGGAGCACTCCACGGCGGGCGGCGTGGTCGGCCCCCGCTCGCAGGACGTCGACGTATCGCTGCCTCGCCCCGGGATCGGCAGGCTCGTAGTAGGCGTAGTAGCCCGCGACCTGGAGGAGCGACACCCCCAGATCCGCGCACAGATCGATCGCCTCGAGCAGGATCGCAAGGGCTCGACGTCGAACGTGACGGTGAGCAGAACCAGGACCGATCGCCCGGTGAGCGGACAGGCACAGCGCGCCGAGCGCCATCTCCTGCCGGTGGGCCGCCTCGACCACCCGCCTGCGTTCGGCCGGTTCCCAAGCGAGTCGGTCGATTCGTTCCGGGGACTCATCGACCGACAGGTCGACGAACGTGTAGCCGGCTTCGCGGGCATTGCCGAACAGAGCGTCCCAGTCGTTCGTCCTCGGCATGGCCTTCTCATAGACCCCCAGCGCGACGCCGGCACTCGGGCGCCGAGCAGAGGGTTCGGCCCGGTCCAGCTCGTCAGCCACGACGGACGGCCCGGGCGAAGCGAGCGGCGGTGGCGGCGGGGTCCGGCGCGTTCATCAGCGCGCCTCCGACGACGACGACGTCGGGTCCGTAGGAGACGATCCGGTCGATGGCGTCGAGCGTGATTCCGCCCGTGACCGCCGACTCCGCTCTGGTTGCCACCGAACGGACGATGCTGAGCGCTTCGGTCGGCGGCAGGACGCTCTCACGCAGGTCGTAGGGAGTGTGGACGCAGAGGACGTCAACCCCCAGGAGGTCGAGCTCGGCGGCTCGTTCGGCGATGTCGCGAACGCCGATGAGGTCGGCCACCACGTGCTTTCCCCGTTCGTGGGCGGCGCCGACCGCGGCTGCGACGGTGGCGTCGTCGGCCACGCCGAGCACGGAGACGAGATCGGCTCCGGCGTCCAGGACGTGGCTGGCCATGCTGGAACCGCCGTCCATGATCTTGATGTCGGACAGGACGCTGATCTCCGGTGCGGCGGACTTGACGGCGGCGATCGCACGGACGCCGGCGCTGATCCCGAGTCCCGTGCCGATCTCCGCGATGTCGACGTGGGGGCGCACGCAGGCCAAGACCTCGAGGGCGGCGTCGAGGTCGAAGGTGTCGAGGGCGATCTGGAGTCTCATCGAATCTCACTCTTCTCTGGGGTCACCGGCGCTGTGGCGCCGTCGTCTTCCACGGAGTCCCACGACTCCAGGGCAGCTACCGCGCGGCAGAACCGGCGGTAGCCGAGAGCCATGTGCGTGATCCGCTCGGGGCTCGGCGAGACCGTCCGACCGACATCGGTGTCACCATGCGAGAGGGTCGGGCGGTCCCACCCGTCGAGGGTCGTGAGGTCGGCGGCCGTCGCTGCGGCGAGCGCGGTCCCCGCGAGGCCTAGTTCTTCTTCCGCGGAAACCTCGACCGGGCTGGCAAGGCAGTCGGCGAGCATCTGTGACCACAGCGGAGACCGTGCTCCTCCGCCCGCCAGTCGGATGCGGTCGGGCGGTGTTCGACGGGCGGAGAGCAGGCGGTCGACCAGGCGACGATGGGCGAAGGCCACGCCCTCGTAGGCGGCTCTGGCAAGCTCTGCTCGGCCGTCCGTGGTGGTGAGGCCGATCCAGCACCCGGCGGCCCTGCCCGTGCCGCCGTCACCCGCGAGGTAGGGAAGGAAGACCACCTCGGACTCGTGCGAGCTCTGAGCGAGCGCTTCGAGTCTCTCGTACTCGTTCGTGCACCTTGTTCGCACATCGAGCGGGAGCGAGCGGAACTCCACGGTGTACTCCAGGCCCTCAGGGAACAGCGTCGAGCGCACCCACTCCAGGACACCGACCGACGAGTTCGATCCCTCCTCGACGAGGTAGAGGCCTGGCAGGCAGTACGCGGAGGTCAGCGCGACGCTTCCCGGGGGTGGCAGCTCCGCCGAGGCATACACGCCGACCCCGGCCGTGCCCGTGATCACGCAGAGCGTCGACTCGTCCGTGCAGCCCGCGGCCAGAGCGGCGGCGTTGACGTCGAAGAGCCCTGACGCCACACGCGTGCTCGTGGAACAGCCCAGCGCGGCAGCAGCCTCCTGAGTGAGTGTTCCGACGAGGTCGGTTCCGGTGAGCATCGGTGGCAGCCACGCCTGGGCTTCTTCGATGCCCAGCTCGGCGAGGATCCGGGGGTCGTAGGACAGGGTGTCGAGCCGTAGCAGGCCATTTCCGGACATGTTGCTGGCGTCACTGACGGCGCGGCCCGTGGCGCGCAGCACCAGGTAGTCCTTCATCGTGAGCAGCCAGCGGATCGAGGAGTAGGCAGCCGGGTCGGCGGACTTCAGCCAGGCGAGCAGCGCTGTCGGTTGTGAACCGAAGACACCCTGGCCGGTGATGGCACGCACACGGGCGGTCACGCCCTCCCTCCGCCATCGGGACGCGATGGCGTCCGCGCGGGAGTCGGCGGAGGTGATGGCCGGGCCGATGGGCTGTCCGGCGGCGTCGACCGCGTACAGTCCCTTTCCCTGGCCGGCGAACCCGATGACGTCGATCTCCTCGGGCGCGACTCCCGCCTGTTCCACCGCCAGTCGCACAGCCGTCGCGCACGCCCCCCACAGCGCATCCAGGTCCAGCTCGACGTGGCCTCCTGGCCGCGCGACCGTGACGCTCGGCAGTCGCGCGAGAGAGAGTCGCTCGCCTGACGGGGTGAAGACGCCGGCCTTGATGTAGGTCCCGCCACTGTCGACGGAGACGATGTAGTGAGCCAAGGTTGAGGTCACCTGTCTTTCCGGTATGGATCGGCGATGGCCGAGATCGGACGGATCCGTGCGGTGTGGAGATGGTTCACGAGTCCCGCGGCCCCCAGGGGTCGAGGCGGCCAGTAGCCGGGTCTCGCCACAGCGGGCTCCCGTCGTCCATGACGTTGGGGTGGTCGAGAGGGGCGACGAACTCGACGCGCACTCGACTCGTGGTCCGCGGTTCGGTGAAGAAGAGAAGGGGCTCGCCCTGGGGATTGCGATCCACCCCGTTCACGGTGACACCGAGCTGCGCCAAGCGCTCGATCTCATCGTCAAGCTCCAGGATCTCCGTGAAGGCGAGATGATGGACCCCGGCCTGGGCAAGCGAGTGGGTGCCTTCGCCGGTCGCCTCGAGCAGCTCGATGTGCGGGGCCCCCTCGACGGAGAACGACAAGCGGGCGTCGTGAAAGTGCGGCGTAGGGTCGCTGTCGTCGACGTAGTGCGTGCTGCGGTAGCGATGAATGGGGCCGAACGTGTAGCCGGTGATGGCGGACCACAGCTCGATCGCACCTTCGAGGTCGGGGACGAGAATTCCGATGTGGTGAATCAGGCGGGCGGACATGCGTCGCTCCTGTCGTACTGTCAGGCGTAGGGATGGGCGCGGGCCGGTCGCGTCACTTGACGGCGCCGGCGAGGCCGTTGACGAGGTACTTCTGCGCGAACAAGAACGTGATGATGATCGGGATCGACACCACGATGAGGATTGCGAACAGCGCACCCACCTGCGTGAAGTGCTCTCCGCGGTAGACCAGCGGAATCAGGGTGAGGGGCTTGATGTTCTTGTCGACCAGCGCGACCAGCGGAAGAAGGAAGTCGTTCCAGGACAACATCAGCTGCCAGATGACGACGACAGCGATGGAGGGTCGTGCGAGCGGGAGGTATACGCGCCAGAACATCTGCCACTTGTTCGCCCCGTCCATCACCGCCGCATCGCGCGTCTCGCTCGGGACGGCGAGGAACGACGTGCGGATCACGATGATTCCGAACGGCAGCCCGATCGCCGTGTAGACGAGCGAGACCCCTAGTGTCGTGTCGTAGAGACCAAGGAGCTGGAGAACCTGGAAGGTTGCGACGACGATACTTGACATGGGCAGGACGAGCGCGAGCGTCAGGACCCCGAAGATCAAGGCCTTGAGCGGGACGTCGAGCAGCGCCAGCGCGTAAGCCGCCATAGCGCCGAGGAACACGACGAGGAGGACCGAGGGGACGGCGATGAGCGCGCTGTTCAGGAGGTATCGAAAGATGGGGTTCTGCTCGAACACGAGCTCAAAGTTCGACAGCGACGGGTTCACCGGAAGGATGCCGAAGAAGAAGGTGGATGGATCGTTCGTCGGCTTGAGGGCGAGCCCAAGGACGAGAACCAGCGGAACCATCCACACGATCGTGATCGGCACGAGCGCCAGGTGGAGAAGATTGACGCGGGCTGACATGCGTCGTCGTGCTCTCACTTCTTTTCTCCTGTCAGGAAGCCGGCCCCGAACACTCTGGTCATGAGAAGTGCCGCACCGACCGCGATCACGAGGAGTGCGACGGAGATGGCTGAGGCATAACCGACCTCGTGGACCTGGAACCCCTGCTTGAACGCGTAGGTCGGCAGCATCTCGGTCGCATGGAACGGCCCGCCGCTGGTCATGACGTAGATCAGCTCGAACGTCTTGAGCGATCCGATGATCCCAAGCAGCAGAAGAGTCAGGTGTGTCGTCCTGAGCAACGGGAAGGTGATGCGAGTGGTGCGCTGCAAGAAGGAGGCGCCATCGATCTTGGCCGCTTCGAACAAGGAGTGATCAATCAACTGGAGGCCGGCGAGGTAGAAGAGCATCGACATGCCCGTGAACATCCAGATGTTGACCGCCATGACAGCGAACAGGGCGGTGTCCGGATCACCTAGGAAGTTCAGCTGGAGAGAGTCGAAGCCGAGCGCCCGCGCGACGGTGGCGAAGGTGCCGTGGTTCGGGTCAAGGATCTGCGACCACACGATGCCGACGACCACGGGCGAGAGAACCGCAGGGATGAACAGCAGTGCTCGGTACACGTTGCGGAAGCGCAGCGGCTGGTCGAGCATGAGGGCGAAGGCCAGTCCGATGAGGGCCTGCGGGACGATCGTCAGCGGGATCCACAGCGCTGAGTTGACGAGCGTCTTTCGGAAGACCGGGTCTCGCAGCAGCTCGCCATAGTTGCCCAACCCGACGAACGTTCCGTCGGAGGCGCCGTTCCACTGGAGGGTGCTGGCCTGGAGGTTGTAGAAGATGGGGTACGCGACGAAGACGGCGAAGAGGATCAGCGCCGGGAGGACGAAGGCGAACGAGGCTAGTCGGTCACGCAGGGTGACACGGGTCATGGAGAGCTCCTCACTGGTGTCGACGACCGCCGGACGGGGGTGTTTCGTCCGCCCGTCCGGCGGGCCGGTGTCACAGCGTGTCGTAGACCTTCTGGACGGACTCGGCCGCTTCCGCGGGCGTCATCGATCCGGCGGCGACGGCGGCGAGGGCATCCGCGACAGCGGTCTCGATCTTGGGCTCCTTGAAGTACCGGGAGTACTTGACCTCGGGCAGCCACTCGTCTGCCATCAGGCGGTAGATGTCGCGCTGCTTGTCCGACGTGAACGCCTCGGGCTCCATGCCCTTGACAGCGGGGAGGTCGAAGAGCGTGTTGATCAGCACCTGGCCACCATCACCCGCGATCCAGTCAGTGATCAGGTCGCACGCCTGCTCCTGGTTCGTCGAGCTCTTCGCGATGCCGAACAGGAACTCGGCGCCTCCGACGAACTGGGGCTCGTCAGCGCCTCCGGGAATGGTGGGGAAGAGGAAGGGCTCATATCCCTCCATCCCTCGCGACAGGGGCGCGATGGTGTCCTGGTCGGCCGTCGGGTCGGACTGCTGGATCCACTGTGATCCGAGCGGGAGGAAGAGCGCGTCTCCGGCCTCGAACATGCCGACGGCGTCGGGGTAGGGCGCCAGCGCGTTGGCGCCGGGCTGAGCGATCCCGTCGGTGAAGAGCTTCTGCCAGTACTCGAAGGCCTGGACCAGCGCCGGGTCGGTCCACGGCACCTCGCCGTCCTCGGCCTGGTAGACGGTTCCGGGAGAGATGTTGTTCGCCAGCTCGAGGTAGATCGAGGTGTTGAGCCAGTACTCCTTGGCGCCGAGGAGGAACGGCGTGAAGCCCTTGCCCTCATAGGTCGGCGTGACTGCCTCGAGCTCGGCCCACGTTGCCGGGATGGTCGCACCCTCCTGCTCCATGATCTCCGAGTTGGCCCAGATGTTCATGATCTGGGAGAGCACCGGGAGCCCGTAGTAGTTGTCGTCGCCCTCGGGGTTGCCGAGTCGCGCCTGATCGAGTGCGATCGGGTGGAACTTGTCCTCCCAGTCCTCACCCCAGACCCTGACGGCACAGTCGTTCAGCGGGAGGAGGTGGTCGCGGTACTGCTGCGTCTGGGCCCCGGGCATGAGCCCTACGACGTCGGACATCGTGCTGGAGGTCACCCGCGCCGCCAGATCGACCCAGTAGTCGGGTCCTCCCATGGTCGTCGCGTCGACGGTGACGCCCTCGTGGCCCGCCTCGAAGGCGTCGATCATTCCGCCGAGGGCGGGGTCGATCGGCGCCCAGCTCCTGAAGGTGACCGTGGTCGCGCCGCCGGACCCGCCGGCCTGGGACCCGGTGGCGTCGGTCGCGGCCGGCCGAGCCGTCCCGGCGCAGCCGGCGACCAGGCTCGCAGCCGCCACCACGGCCCCTGCTGCGACCCAGGTGTGACGTCGGTTCATTCCTCTGCTCCTTTGCATCTGGATCTGCACACGCTCAAGTGAGCGCGTGCAGTGATCATGTGTCGATTCGTGGACAGTGCGCTCATGCGTCCATGCGGTACGCTCTTATGAGCAGGCTGCGGTTCTGGGATTCGTGAGCATCCGTCAACTACTACCGGGCCTCGTTCACGAGTGAAGCAGTGGCCCATCGACTTCGGCAAGTCTATGCTTCACATATGAGCACCCCTCCTCGACGGGATGCGGCACCTGCCCGCTCCCACGACGACACCCTTCTGGCCGTCGCCCAGCGCTACTACTTCGCTCAAAACAGCATGGTGGCAATCGCTGACGAGCTCGGGATCTCACGCTTCCGAGTCGCACGACTGCTGGAGGAGGCCGAGCGGCGAGGGGCGGTCAGGATCACGCTGCACCGCCCGACCGAAGTGAAGAACGACGCGGCCGCCCACCTCAGGGCGCGGTACGGGCTTCGCCACGCCGTCGTGGTGAGCGGCGGACACCTCACCGAGGCGCAACAGCGCAGTGCGCTCGGCCGAGCGGGCGCCACACTCCTGCAGAGCCTGCTGGCTGACGGCGACGTCCTCGGCGTGGGCTGGGGTAGGGCCGTCGAGGCGGTCGCCGACATGTCCGGGACCCTTCCGCGGTGCAAGGTCGTCCAGCTCTCGGGGATCACGGGACACCCCAACAGCAACTCGATGGAGCTGGTGCGCCGGTTCTCCACCCTCACGGGCGGCGATGCATACCCGCTGTATGCGCCCCTGCTCAGCCCCAACGCCGCCACCGCCGCCAGCCTCCGCGAGTCCGACGGGATCGCCGAGACCTTCGCTCTCTTCCGCGAGGTCTCCGTCGCGATCGTCGCCATCGGCAGCTGGAATCCCCCGAACTCCCAGCTCCACACGGTCGTCTCCCCCGCGACACGCGAGATCCTCACCGCCGCCGGTCTGCAGTCGGAGATCGGCGGCGTCTTCCTCGACGCCGAGGGCCAGGAGATCCAGACCTCTCTCTCCGACCAGATCATGAGCATCTCCGCAGAGGAACTTGCCCAGGTCCCCACGGTCATCGCCGTAGCCGGGGGCGCCTCAAAGGCGTGCTCGATCCGCGCCGCCCTCAAGGGCGGCTACATCAACGCCCTCGTCACCGACCAGGCAGCCGCACGCCACCTCCTCACCTAGGCCCCAGCGCGGACCGCCGCTCGCGTCTCCGGCCACGCACCACCTCAGGGTCCGTTCGGGCCGCGCCTCGCGGCGACCGGACTCGAGACCAGTGCACGTGGGCGCAGGGTCGCCGCACTGAGTCGACTCGTCGCCACGCCGAACTCCCATCGGACGCATCCCTGGGCTCGTGGGCTGGCGTGCGCGCTGACTCCGGTTGCTCCGCTCTCGTCTGCTCTCTGGTCGTCGTCCCCCTGCCCTCCACGGACGAGGCTGCCCGTCTCCAGCGAGGTCTCCGAGTCCCACGATCCGGTTCAGCGTCCTAGGAGGGTCTGGCCGACAAAGCCGTCGGCGGTGAACCCGGGAGGGATGGCGAAGACGGCTGATCCGATCGGCGTGGTCCACTCGTTGAGCAGGTCGAGCTCGTCAAGGCGTCGCTGGACCGGGGCGAACTGGGCCAGCGGGTCTGCCTGGAAGGCCGTGAAGATCAGTCCCGAGCGGGATGTCTCGCCGGGGCCGGGGGGATCGTCGTAGTTGTACGCGCGGCGGTAGAAGCGCTGGCCGGTATCGGCCGATCGGGCACGGCGGATGTGCGCCTCCATCGGGATCACCGGGAAGCCGATGCCATCGCGCGCGGCGAAGTCCGGTTCGTCGTGCTCGCCGTCCCCGGTCAGGGGCGCACCGTCGGCGAGCCGGCGACCGACGGCCTGCTCCCGCCCGTCCCGACCGAGCAGGTCCCAGCGCTCGAGGTCCATCGCGATCCGCCGGATCACCAGGCTCGTCCCGCCGGTCAACCAGCCCTCACGGATCCAGACAAGGTCGTCGAAGTCGGCCGTCGACGGCGCGGGGTTCACGGTGCCGTCGACCTGGCCGAACAGGTTGCGCATCGTCGCCCCGTCGGGGCGGGCACCGTAGGCGTGGCGGAAGCCGTGCTGCTGCCACCGGATGGTGGCGAACGCCCGTGTGTTCTTCAGGAGCGTCCGGGTCGCGTGGGCCACCGTGACGGGATCGTCCGAGGCGACCTCCAGCAGGAGGTCGCCGTCGGACCACTGCGGCAGCAGCCGGTCGACGCCGAAGGCCGGGAGCGGCGCCAGCCACCCCGGCACGGGGGCACCGGCGCGCTGCACCAGCCCCGGCCCGAACCCGAGCGTGACGGTGAGTCTCGACGGCGTCAGCGCGAGCTCCGGCTCCATGTCGGCCAGGGCGGCCCGACCCGAGGTGAGCCGTTCGATGTCCGAGCTGAGGATGCGCAGCAGGCGCCGGAGCGCGTCCGCATCGACCTCGTCGCGCAGGTCGAGGGAGGTGAAGGTCGAACGGGCCTGTGGTGCGACCGTCACCCCGGCCTGGTGCTCGCCGTGGCAGGGCACGACGGCGCTACCGCGCAGACCGGTGATGTCCTGCGCGGGCGGGGCCGACGGGGTGTCCGAGGACGACGGGGGGCGGGCGGCGTTGTCGAGACCGAGGGCGAGCGCGGCGCCCCAGCCGGCGACGGCTCCTCCGATGAGGAGCTGTCGCCGACTGGGTCCTGCCGCGTCACCCGAGCCGTTCCGTGCGGAACTCCTGGGTGCGCGTGTCATCGGGAGCCGTCAGTGCTCGGCGTGGTCGTCTTCGTGCATGTCCATGCCGTTCATCTCGCCGCCGACGTACTCCTCGTCGGCGCCCGTGAACTCACGTGCCTGGACGGTCACCGAGTAGGTGGACCCATCGGCCAGATCGAGGGTCAGGTCGACGTCGTCACCGGGAGCGACCGGGGTCGTCAGGTCCATGAACATGAGGTGGTTGCCGCCGGGCTCGAGAACGAACGTGCCCCCGGCCGGGACGGTGAACGAGTCGACCTGTTGCATCTTCATGGCACCGTCCACCACGACGGTCTCGTGCAGCTGCATCTGCGAGGAGACCGGGGAGGAGACGCCGACCACCGCGAGGTCGGCGTCGGTGGGGTTCTCCAGAACACCGAAGGCGGCGCTCATCCCCGAGTCGGCCGCCTTCACCCAGCCGTCCACCAGGGTGAGGCCGGCGAGCTGGGTGGACTCGGCGGACTCCCCGCCGGTGGTGTCGGTGTCGACCGGCGAGGCCGTCGACGTCGCCGCCTGGGCGGTGCCGGTGTCCGAGCCGGACGCGCAGGCCGCGAGGGTCAGCGCGAGGAGTCCGGTGCCGAGCACCGCGGCCACGCGGTTCAGCGTGAAGGTCGTCATGGGTAGTTCTCCAGTGTCAAGAAGGTTCAGTTCGGGTGAGAGCGCCGATCGCGGCGCAGCGACGCGAGCCGACCGACCATCCACCACAGCACCAGGGCTCCGGCCGCTCCCGCGGCCGCGATCCCCAGCACGCGCCCGACGCCCTGCCCGGCGACACGGTCCTCGGCCCCGGGCGATGGCGTCGGTGGCGCCGACGCGGCCGAGTCCGTCGAGGGTTGCGCCGCCGAGGCCGGCGGAGAGCCGTCGGCACCCGGACGGGGACCGACGTCCCCGACCGTGAACGGGATCAGGCCGGAGATCGGGTGACCGTCGGAGGACACGACACGCCACCGGACGTCGTAGAACCCCTCGGTGAGATCCGCGAGGTCGACGACGACATCGTTGCCCGAGAGGGACAACCCGGTCGCGTGATCGACGCCGTCGAGATCGGTCACCATGACCGTGGTGCCGATCTCCAGCGGCTCGGCGGACATCGTCAGCACCACCTGGGTCGGCGGTTCGTCGAGCACCTCTCCTGCCAGAGGAACGGAGGAGACGAGCTCGTCATGGCCATGGGCAACGGGGGCGACCAGCACGAGCGCAAGCGCGAGCATCCCGGCCGCCACCCAGCGACGCGTGGGCATCAGGGCATCCTCGGAGCGCGGGCGAGAACGCCCGCAGGGGTGGAAGAGAGCCGCACCGGTGTCCCGGCACGGATGATCGGTCAGGCAGCCAGCCCCAGCGGGGGTGCGCGGCCCGGGACCACCCGGGTCAGGAGCAGCAGTCGGAGGACATCGACCGGCGCGCACACGACCACACGCGGGCCCTCGCCTGGTTCGACGAGCAACGGCGTGGCGGGCAAGACCGCGGCGACGGCGGCCCGGCCGAACGCCACCAGCCACCGCACGAGCACCTCACCGCGATGCAGCACGAGAGCCGTGACGATCGCGGCCACCAGGTGCATCGACCACATCCGCACGTCACCGTGCAGCATCGAGTGCTCGACTCCACCACCGTGCGAGGCGCGGTCGACCACCGCCGCGATCTCCGCGGCACCCTCGGCGCCGCCGTGGTGATGTCCGCCCGGGATGGCCGAGATCACGGCGGTCGATCCCGTAGCCACCGCACCGAGAGAGAAGGAGACGTGGAACACGACCTGCGCCAGACAGGCCGCCGCCATCGTCGTCAGCAACCGGGGACTGCGCGACATCATCGCGCTGGCACCGACACAGGACAGGATCAACGGCACGAGCAGCCCGAGCGGGCCGGGAGCCGCTCCACCTCCAGCCAGGTGGAAACCGAGTGCCAACGCGGTCGACGCGGTCGCGGCACCCACCCCGCGCAGCACCCGCACCCGGCCATCCACAACCGACATCCTGACACACCGTCAGGGCGCCGTATCTGGACACCCGGGGACGTTCACCGACGAGGGCGGAAGCTCGCGCCTCAGCCGGAGATCGCGAGAAGGGGCTCGTCCGCGGCACCTCCCTAGCCCTCCGACGGGAGCGCCCTCACACCACGGCACTCATGACCTCCGACGTGTACGACAGCCTCATGCCGGGGCCCAACGTCGAGCGGGCGAGAGGCGACCGCGGCATGGCCGAGATCCTCACCCACGCAGTGTTCTGCGCCTGCGGGCCCAGGCAGTCCACGCAGGCTTGCGTCTCCGCGTCAGCGCGGAGGCTCCGGGACCAAGGTCCCACGAATCCGTCTCACTCCGCGGTTGATCCACGGCACGCGCCCCGCCCGGCTGCCCAAGGCGGTCCGCTGGAGCTCCCGACGAACGGAGCCCCCATGTCCAGCACGACTCACGTCAGCACGACGACCACGACCACCCCCCGCGCCGACGCCGCGTCCGCCCGCCGCACGCGCTTCGGCGACGTGCTCGCCGGTCGCACACCCGACCGCATCCCGGTGACCGCCTGGCAGCACCACATCCCCGCCGAGTCCGACGTGGTGGCGCTCGCCGACGCCATCGCCGCCGAAGTCACCCGGTACGGCTGGGACTGGGTCAAGGTCAACCCGCGCGCCACCTACCTGCCCGAGGCGTTCGGCAACGTCTACGACCTCTCCGACTACGACGGCGTCCTCCCGCGGGCCTCCCGCCTGCTCCTGCACTCGGTCGCCGACCTCCACCTCGTCCGGGCCACGACGACGGCGCACTCGCTCACCGAGCACGTGCGGCTCATCGAGCTCCTGCGCGAACGCCTCCCGGCCCACCCGCTGCTGCCGACCGTCTTCTCGCCGCTCTCGGTGCTGCTGGCGCTCGCCGGCGTGCCGTCGTACGCCACCGCCCTGCCCACCGACGAGCCGGGAGCCTCGGACGGCACCGCGACACGGCTGCCGGTCGATCTTCTTGCGCAGTGGGTCGCCGACGACTCCGAGGCCGTGCACGCCGCGCTGCGAGCGATCGCTGACACGCTCGTCGACTACCTCGCCGCGACCACGCTCGCGGGCGCCGACGGCGTCTTCTATGCCGTCACGGGCACCGCGAACCCCGCGATCACGACACCCGAGCTGTTCGCCGAGCTCTCGACGCCGTACGACGACGCCGTGCTCGGCTCCGTCAGCGGGTGGCGCGTGCTGCACACGTGCGGCGCCCACGCCGACCCGGCACGGTTCGACCGCGCCGGCGTCGACGCGATCCACTGGGACGCCACGGCCGACGGCAACCCCCACCCCGGTGAGATCTTCCTGCGGGCCGCGATCGTCGGCGGGTACTCGCACGAGGCTGCCGGACGGGGGGATCTCGACGTCGTGACCGCCCAGGTGCGCGACGCGCTGACGAGCCCGGCGCCCTTCCTGCTCGCGCCGTCGTGCTCCGTCCCGCCCACGGTGCCCGCCGGGGTCTACGAGGCGGTCGCCGCCCTGAGCGGCACCGCCGGGTAGACGACGTCCCGCCGCCGGGGTCCAACCCGTGAGACGCGGGCCGGACCCCGGCGCCGTGGGGGTCGGCGGACCTACCGTCACGACGTGGACACCGAGACCGTGCTGGGAGTCGCGACGCTCGCATCGCTCCTCGCGCTCGCGACCGTCGTCGGGCTGCTGCTCCGGCGTCGCGACGGACGCCGACGCGCGGTCGGCACCGGGGCGGACGCGCCGGGGCTGGGCGAGCTCGTCCCAGGGCACGAGCTCGGCGCCGACCCGGTCGTCGTGCAGCTGTCCGCGGCGGTGTGCGCTCCCTGCCGAGCGACGGCGCGCGTCTGGGAGAGCGTCGCCGCAGCCGGTCAGCACGTCGAGCTCGACGTCGAGGAGAACCTTGCGATCGTCGCCCGGCTCCACGTCTGGAGGACGCCGACCTCGTTCGTCTTCGCGCCGGACGGCTCGCTCGTCATCCGGATCGACGGTGTCCCGACGCGGCAGCAGGCGCGCGAGGCGCTGTCCAGCGCCGCCCCCGGCTGACCGCCGCGCCCGGCTGACCGTCCCCCGTCCCCGCACGTCACCCACCCAGGAGGAGCCCGTGTCCCAGTCATCCCAGGAGACCCGCCCCGTCGCGGGCATCGACCCGCGCGGACCACGCGTCGGTGCCGCGCTCACGGCGGTGCTGCTCGCGGTCGTCCTCGTCGTCCAGGGACTCGCGACGGATCGCAGGCCGGTCGCGCTGATCGTGCTGGCCGTGGTCGTCGCCGGATTCGCCCTGGGCGCGGCCGGCGGCGTCGGCCGCACCTGGCAGAGCGCGGTCTACCGGTCGCTCGTCGCGCCGAGGCTCTCCCCGCCGCGCGAGCTGGAGGATCCTCGCCCCCCGACGTTCGCGCAGCTCGTGGGTCTCGTCATCACCGCCGCCGGCCTGCTGCTCGGGGTGGTGGGTGTCCCCTACGCGGTGCTCGTCGCCGCAGCGCTCGCCTTCGTCGCCGCGTTCCTCAACGCCGCGTTCGGTCTCTGCCTCGGCTGCGAGCTCTACACGGTCCTCGTCAGGCTCCGGGGCAGGACCCGGCCGGCCGGCTGAGCGCCGACCGCGACGGGCGCCGGAGCCCGACGGACCGCGTCCCGGGTGTCCCGCGTCGGCCCGGTGGGGGACACGGGGGTAGGTGGACCGGGTAGGTGTGGCGGGCGGGACGGGTCGCCACCGACCGGCTGTGGTTCGCTAGTCCGCGAGGGATCTTGATTGACGGGGGAACGGCGCAGGCGCCTGCGTGGCAGCAGGCTGCCGCGCTCATCCGGGTGGTCGCGTTCCCGGTGAGGTCGGTCCGCCGAGAGTAGGGTGTGGTGATCCCCGTCCGTCGAGTAGGTGACGTCGTGACGCCTGTCCGTCGTGCCGACCTGGTGGAGCGCATCGACGCTCCGTTCGGCCTCGTCGTCGTCGAGGCCGTCCCGGGAGCCGGCAAGCGAACGCTGCTGACCCAGTGGGCGCGGCAGGGCCAGGGACGGGTGTTCGCCACGGGCGTCCAGGCCGTCCGCACACCGGCCGAGCTCCTCGCCCACACCGTCTGGGCGATCCAGCGGGCCGCGGAGCGTGACGGCCTCCCCTTCCCCTCCGCGCTGCGGGAGCCGGCGGCCCCCGCCGACGTGACGGAGCTGGTCGACGTCCTCACCGGCATGCTGCACCTCCTCCCCTGGCTGCGGGTCGTCGCCTTCGACGAGCTCACCGAGATTCGGCCGGGACTCGTCGTCGAGATCTTCGACCGGGTGCGTCGGGAGCATCCATCGCTCAGACTCGTCCTCGCGACGGTCGACGGCACCGAGCACATGGCGGCGGCCCGTCGCCGCGGCATCCCCGTGTCGCTGCTGCGCGACGAGGACGTCCGGCTCACCGCGGAGGAGACGCGCGAGTACGTGCGGACGGCGATCCCCGGGACGTCGGACGAGGCGGCGGCGCGGCTGTGGCAGGCGTCCGCCGGGTTCGGCCAGCTGGTCGTCGCGGCGGTCCGCGAGATGCCGGAGCGGGGGGCCGCCGGCGACGTCGAGCCCGCCGACCTCGTGCCGATGTGGCGCTCGTGGCGCATCGCGCGGCGTCGCCCGGCTGCCGGTTCCTCGTTCGAGCGCGCGGTCGCGCGGCTGTGCGGCCTCCCCCGGTTCACCGTCCGTCAGGCCCGCGAGATCGTCGGGACGCCCCAGGTCGATCAGGTCCTGGAGCGCATGGAGCGGAGCTCTTTCATCACGCGCGAGGCCCGCTGGGACTGCGGCAGCGACCTCTTCACCTGGCACGGCGGGCTGCGGCGGCTGCTGGACGAGCAGGCGCGCGACACGCTGACCGGACGCCAGGTCGAGGCCCGCCTCGAGCGCATGCTCGAGGTTGCGCGCACCACCCATGACTGGCCCCTCGCCCTCCTCGCCCTGCTGGAGCTGCGCCGCGGCGAGGAGGCGGAGACCCTCGCCGTGCAGCGGCTGTGGGAGCTGCTGGCCTGCGACGACCTCGATCTCGCGCCCGCGCTGCGACTGCTGCGGCGCGACCAGCTCGCCTCCTCGCCGACCCTGCGCCTGCTGGAGCTGGTCATGGGGCGCCGGGGCGTTCCGCTCTCCTCCCGCGACGACGCGCTCGTTCCGCCGGTGCTGCTGCGCTGGCGCCGGGAGATCTCCTCGCTGGAGCCCCGGGCGCGGCTGGCACGACTGGCGCCGCTCGCCCATCAGGCCAGCAGCTCGGGCGCGCTCGACCTGGCCGACGAGCTGCTCACCCGGTGGCTGGAGATCGCGGACGACATCGGTGAGCACCTCCTCGCCCATCCCGACGCCGAGGTCGTCTCCGCCGCGCTCATCGCGCTCCAGGTGCTCATCCAGCTAGACCGGTACACCGAGGCCCATGCCGCGCACCGGCTGGCGCGCGCCATCCTGGCGGCCGACGGGCACGGCGACTGCGACCCGTCGGGCGGCCGCCAGGCGGAGCTGGCGAAGGCGCGCGCGCTGCTGGCCTGGCTCGACGGCTCGCCGTACCGGCCGTCGGGTTCCGATCCGATCGATCTCGTCCTTCCCACGAGCCGGCGCTCGTTCGACATCGTCGTGCGCGCGACCTCACGGGTGCTCGAGGCCCTGGACGCCGGAGACCTCGACCAGGCTCGCCGTCTCTCCGCCGGCGCGCTCTCCCAGGTGAGCGACCCCGTGCGGTGGCCGGTGCTGCTGCTCGTCCACGTGCTCGTGCTGGTCATGCGGGGCGAGCGAACCGAGCTGGAGCACCTCGAGGGGCGGTACCTGGGAGAGGAGTGGCGTCGGCGGCACGAGAGCCCCGGAAGGCGCGTGCGCCCGATCGCCACTCTCGTCCGGGTGCTCCTGGACTACGTCGCCGGCCGGGAGATCTCGCCCGACCTGGAGGCGGCCGTGCGCTCGGCGCGGCTGCTGTCGGACGACACCGAGAGCCCGTTCGGTCAGTTCCTCGTGTCGCTGGTCGCGACGCTGCGCGGCGAGAGCATCAGCGTCGCGCGGCTGGACTGGGTCGGTCGCGGGAACGTCCGCGTCCGGGACGCCGCGCTCCTGCTCGAGGCTCTCCGCGCGGTCAAGTCGGGGGAGGACGGCCTGGCCCGCGTGGCGCTGCGGACGCTGGGGCTCGAGCCCAGCGGCGTCGCTCCCCTCGCCCTCGCGGCCGGCACGCCGGCCGAGCGCGAGGAGGTGATCCGGCTGGCGACGGAGGTCATGCCCCCGAGCGAGGTGGCGCGGCTGGAGCTCTCGCGCGCCTACGTCGGCGTCTCGCCGGACCGGTGGCCGAGCCTCGAGCTCTCGGAGCGTGAGCACGAGCTGCTCGCACTGATTCGCGACGACCGCAGCAACGCCGACATCGCGCGGGAGCTCTTCGTGAGCGTCAACACGGTGAAGTTCCACCGCACGAACCTCTATCGCAAGCTCGGAGCGAGGAACCGGAGTGACGTGCTCGCGGCGGCGCTGCGGTTCGGTCTGTAGCGTCCGCCCGTCTCCGCTCGTCACCCCCGTCTCCGTCCGTGACGTGATGCTCGTCACGGTTCCTCCCCGTCCTCGCGACCGGCGCGCGACGCTCCCGCGCGCCTGCGCGGCCTCGCCGACATGCCGAGCCGTCCCAGATCGATGTGAACGATCTCATCCCGTCGTCGTGGAGGCACGGTCCGGGCGACCGAGGAGACGGCGCCACCACCGATCCACCCCGGGTGGGGTGGCCGGGTAGGTTTCCGCGCCGCCCGGTCGGACGCGCCGAAGCTCGGCCTAGCGTCGCTGGCGGACCGTTGCGCGGCGTCGGGGGGCTTCGTAGCCCTCCGGTCGTGCCCGCGAACGGCACGGGGGCGCGCCAGGGGGGTGCGCCGATGAGGGGAGACAGAGTGTCATACGAACGCATCCGTACGAGGGAGCGCGCCGGACGCGCGCGCGGGACGGCCGGGCTCGTCCGGCGCGGCGTCGCGGGCGTCCTCGCCGCACTGCTGAGCCTGGCGACCATCGCCGGCCTCGCGATGCCGGCAGCCGCCGCGGGGGGCCAGGTGACGGTGAAGCCTCCGACCGCGGGGTCGAGCCACGACGGCAAGCCCGTGTTCGAGGCGGGCAGGCCGTACGTCCTGGAGGTCGGCTACGGGTCGATGGACGACGGCGCGGTCGCCGTCGTCGAGGTACCGGACGGCGTGGTCGTCGATCCCGCCTCACTGGTCGTGCCGCCGGGCAACACGGCCGTCGCGAGCCTCGACCTCGACGAGGCGGGCAACGTCGTCATCACCTTCAACGACCCCTTCCCCGCCGACACCAACCAGGGCGGGTTGCAGCTCAAGTTCGCGTTCGAGAACGTCGTGAGCTCCCAGGAGCGCGAGATCACCTGGGTCGCCGGGCCGAACTCCGTCCCGATGACGGTCATCGTGATCACCGAGGGCGACCAGCCGAAGAACGTCACGAAGCACGAGGGCAAGTCGGGCGGCGCGTGGCTGGGCGTGTCGGTCGTCGACGGCGCGGTGGTCTTCCCCTCGGACGTCCTGACCCGGACGTTCGGCTACACCCTGACGGTCAACAGCTCCGAGGCGCGCACCGTCGACGTCACCGACGCGCTCCCCGATGGCATGGTCCTCACCGGCGACCTGACCGGGAGCAAGACGGTGCGCGACGCCGCGGGGCTGAACGCGACGACGAGCGATCTCGGCGCACTGGCGGAGCTCTCCGGCTCCTCCTTCGCCTACTCGTTCGACGCCGAGGCGAACTCCGAGTACACCTTCGCCTACAAGGCGAGGATCGCCGACCAGACAGCTCTCGACACCATCGCGTCCGCGATCCTCGAGAAGCACCGTGAGGCCGCCGCGCAGGCGGCCGAGACCGGCAACAAGGTCGACTACACGTACCGGCTCACCAACGGCGCCGTCATCGACGGCACGACGGCCCGGGCCGACGTCACGTTCAGCGGCAGCATCGCCGCCGAACCGCGCCCGAACGTCGGGGGCGCCGCCAGCAAGAGCTCGACCGGCGTCGGGAACCCCCAGGAGATCGTGCTGGCCGACGACGGCGTCACGCTCGCCGAGCCGGTGCCGGTGACCTACCGGATCCGCGCAAACCTCACGACCTTCGGCGACTACGTCGACCACCCGAAGTACGGGCTCGCGCAGAACGTCGTCATCGACGACGTCCTGCCCGCCACGACGCGTTGGCTCCCCGAGTCGGACGGCTTCATCTCGCTCGCCGACGAGGCGGCCGAGCCCGCGCGCACCATCGAGCTCACCCGGGTCGAGGTCGCGGACGACGTCACGGCCGAGGAGTTCGCCGACGACCAGTACGTCGGCAGCTACGCCGTCGTCGGCAACCGGCTCCTCGTGAACGTCGGACGGGACGTCACCCAGAACCTCCTCGTCCAGGCCGCAGCCGAGATCGTCTCGGTCGAGGGCGTGCCGACCACCCCCGCCTCACAGCTCGCGCCGACCGAGGCCACGAGGTGGAACGGCCCCACCAACACCGCGACGCTCCGCTTCGTCCAGACGAACGGCGCCGTCACGACGCCTCGGCCCTCGACCGGGCACACGCTGGTGACGCTCAAGGACCCGAGCGAGGGCATCGACGACCGGACGAAGTTCGACAAGTCGACGGGCGAGGGCACGATCGTCGCCAAGCCCGGCGAGGTGCTCCTGGTTCCCTTCACGTTCGAGGTCGGCGACGGCGTCGGTGACGCGCTCAAGTCGCGGATCGTCGACACCATCGACCACTCGGTCTTCGACGTGACCGAGGAGACGCTCGCCGCGATCAAGGACTCCATCGACGGGACCTACGCCTGGACCTATCCGATCGACGGGGACGGCATCGACGTGACGCTGGAGGGCGACGACCTCGTCTTCACCCCGATCGCCGGTTCCTTCCCGAAGGCCCGGGACGAGTGGAACCCGGCGCCGACCGGCGAGCTGACGCAGCGCTTCGTCTTCACGGTCGACATCCCGACCAAGCCGGTGGCAGGGAAGAAGAGCTTCGACGTCGTCAACTCGGCGATCTACGCCGGCGCGGACCGGGAGGTCGTCTACACGAGCGAGACGGTCGCCAGCGCGAGCACGTTCGGCGACGAGATGGAGGTCCGCAAGACCGTCGCCCCCGCCGACGCCGATGCGCGCGAGGCGTTCGACGCCAACCTCCGCGTCGAGGTCGCCACGGACGAGGACGGCACGACGACGCTGGTGAACGACAGGTTCGTCTACCGGGTGGAGCTCATCCCGCACGGCACCTTCAGCTCGATGTTCTTCGACGTGGTCGACGTCCTTCCGGACGAGGTCTCCTTCGACGGCTTCGTCGACCCGTCGACGCTCGGCTCCGGCGAGGTCGTCGCGGGCGACTCGTACCGCATCCCGGGCGCCGCCGGCTTCACCGCGACCTACGACGACGGAACGGTCACGATCCCCGCGGGCACGTTCAGCAACGGGCAGCCGGTCGAGCTGTTCTTCCAGGTGACGCTGACCGAGTTCGACGAGAACGTCGCCGTCGACAACATCATCGGCGGCTCGCACGCGACGATCATCCCGGGCAACGACTACCCGCTGGCCGTGTCGAAGGTCGATGCGGACGACCCGCAGGCGTCGCTCTCGGGCGGTGTCTTCGAGGTCCGGTCGGGAACGGAGGTCCTCCATGCCGACCTCCACGTCGTCGAGGGCCGGCTTCTCACCCAGGACGGCCGCGTGCCGACCGTGACGGAGCCGGGCACCTACCAGGTGGTGGAGGTCAGGGCCCCGGCCGGCTACGTCAAGGGTGAGATCGACACGTTCGACATCACGGTCGTCGACGGCGGTGGTGTCGCAGCGCTCGAGATCGTCAACCGCAAGGGCGAGAGCCCGCAGCCGGACCCGAGCGTCTCCGTCGGCGACCTGGTCTGGTTCGACGAGGACGGCGACGGCCTCCAGACTCCCGGCGAGCCCGGGATCCCCGGCGTCGTCCTCGAGCTCGTCGGGCCGGACGGCGAGCCGGTGCGGCACGTCGACGGCTCGCCGGTCGAGCCGACCACCACGGACGGCGACGGTGGCTACACCTTCGACGACCTCCCCGTGCTGGAGGAGGGACAGTCCTACACCGTCCGGATCGTGCGGGACCATCCCTCGACCGTGACGGCGCTGGAGCCCTACGTCCCCACCGTCGAGACGGATGGCGAGCGGGGCCGGGACTCCTCCACCTGGGAGGCGTCGTCCGACGGCCTGACGAACGACGGCGAGCGCGACGACACCCTCGACTTCGGGTTCGTCCTGCGGCCCGTGCCGCCCGCGACCTACGCGATCGGCGACTACGTGTGGATCGACGCGGACCGCGACGGCCTCCAGGGCCCCTCCGAGCAGCCCCTGGCCGGCGTGACGGTCACCCTGTTCGCGGTCTCGCAGGACGGCACGCGGACCAGGGTCACGAGCACCGCGACCGATGCCGCCGGCCGGTACCTGTTCGACGAGCTGTCGGCCGGCGTCTACCAGGTCGAGTTCGTCCTCACGGACGAGCAGGCGAAGCTCTACGGCTTCACCTCGCCGGACGCCGACGGTCACGGCCGGAACTCGGACGCCGACCCGATCTCCGGCCTGACGCGCGAGATCGTGCTGGACGACACGAACACGTCGCTCACCACCGACTACGACCGTGAGGTCAGGGCCTCGCGCGGGATCGACCCGACGTGGGACGCCGGGGTGATCCTTCTGGACCCAGCTCCGACGCCGACGCCCAGCGGTGAGCCGACGCCCAGCGGTGAGCCGACGCCGAGCGCGTCGGGCACACCGGGGCAGGGCGACGACCTGTCCAGCACGGGCGCCCCGGTGCTCGGGGCGATCGCGGTCGCCGCGCTCGCGCTGCTGCTCGGCGCTGGTCTCGTCGTGCGACGGTTCCGCACGACCTGACCCGGTCCACCGGCCACGTCCCCCACCGGGCCGGTGTGCGTCGACGCCAGTCGTCGACGCACGGTCCGACCCGCCGGGATGCCTCCCGGCGGGTCGGACCCCTCTGCCGGTGGGGGCCGGGACTCCTGCCGTCATGAGTCCCGGCCCCCACCGGTTCTCCGTCTCTGCGGGCGGCCGCGGCGGGGTCGCACCGGGAGGACGTCGTGACGCCCGACCCCACCCCCGGGCGGCCGCATCTCGCCCGGCGGACGTCGACCTCGCGCGATTGAATCGTTTGACAGCCCACCCACCCGGTTGATTGAATCGTTCCACTGCGGGGCGTGGCGCGTCATGGGTGACGTCGAGTCGCCCGATCGGAGCTCTCTGCCGGGGACGCCTCCCGTCCTCCTGACCACACCGCAGAAGGAGACATGACGCAATGACGCATCGACCAGTCCGACGCCGAGCAGCAGCGGGGGGCGGGGTGCTCGCCGCGAGCGCGGCGCTGGCCGTGGCGGCTCTCGCAGCCCCGGGGTTCGCCGCCCCGGCGACCGCGGCCCCGACCACCGACGACGGCTCCCAGACCCCGATCCAGCTCGAACGACTCGACCGCGGCGTCGTCGCCGTGGCGGGAGCCGAGGGGGTGACCCTCACCTGGCGCCTGCTGGCGGACGAGGTCACGGAGGCCTCGGCGACGTCGCTGACCGGGCCGCTCTTCGTCGTCGAGCGCGACGGCGTCGAGATCGCGCGGACGACCGCGACCAACGCCGCCGACCCCGACGGCACGCCCGAGTCCACCTACGTGGTGCGGACGGTGGTGGACGGACGCGAGGTCGGCGCGAGCACGGTCGTGCCGTGGGCGCAGGACCACCTCGACATCCCGCTCAACAAGCCGGCCGGCGGCGTGACACCGGCGGGAGAGGCGTACACCTACAGCGCCAACGACGTCAGCGTCGCCGACCTCGACGGGGACGGCAGCTACGAGTACGTCGTCAAGTGGGACCCGTCCAACTCCAAGGACGTGTCCCAGGTCGGCTACACCGGCAGCACGTACCTGGACGCCTACACGCTCGAGGGGCGGCAGCTCTGGCGGATCGACCTCGGCGTCAACATCCGCTCGGGGGCGCACTACACGCAGTTCCCGGTCATGGACTTCGACGGGGACGGAGCCGCCGAGCTCATGGTCAAGACGGCACCGGGAACCTCCATCACCCGGTACGACGAGACCGGAGCGGTCGTGTCGTCCTCGACGATCACGATGCCGGCGCAGGACGTCGCCGCCGGCTACTCCCACGACGACGACTACCGGCTCTCCGCCGGGGACTACTACGAGCACCTCGTGACGGTGTTCCGCGGCTGGTCCGAGCGCGACGAGGTCGTCTCGGGACAGTGGCCCGCGACGCTCGAGGAGGCCTTCGGGATCGAGCCGACCCACTCCTACCCGTTGTCGGACGCCGACGCCCGCGAGCTCGTCGACTACTTCATGGACGTCTACGCGCCGGCCCGCAGCTCCCGCAACGCGCTGCGAGCGTTCGAGGGCTTCATCGTCGACGGCCCGGAGTACCTCACCGTCGTCTCGGGCGACGGCCGCGAGCTCCAGACGATCCACTACAAGCCGGAGCGCGGCGACGACGGCCTGCTGTGGGGCGACTACGCCATGGCGAGGATCGAGCCGGGCAACCGCGTCGACCGCTTCCTCGCCGGGGCCGCCTACCTCGACGGCGAGCACCCCTCAGCCGTCTTCGCCCGCGGCTACTACACCAGGACGACGCTCGTTGCCTACGACTGGGACGGGGAGCAGCTCGTCGAGCGCTGGTACGTCGACTCCGGGCACGCCCCGCTGACCAACCCGTTCAACGACGGCCCGCACGGCCGCGACGGGACCGACCCGGTCTACGGGACGATCACCACCCAGGGCTTCCACTCGCTCTCGTTCGCCGACGTCGACGGCGACGGCCGCCACGAGGTGGTCTACGGCTCCGCGACGCTCGACGACGACGGGTCGCTCCTCTACTCCTCGTTCGACGTCATGCCCGAGGAGAGCGCGGACCCGGGCACCCTCACCCGGCTCGGGCACGGGGACGCGATGCACGTGACCGACATCGACCCCGACCGTCCCGGGCTGGAGATCTTCACCGTGCACGAGGGCGGCACGTGGGCGCCCTACGGCTACGCGCTGCGCGACGCCGCGACCGGCGAGGTCATCCACGGCGAGTACTCCGGTCGGGACACCGGCCGCGGCATGATCGGTGACGTCCTGCCGGGCGTCCGCGGGATGGAGATGTGGGCGTCGATGCCCGCCGGGTCGGACGCCAGCGGGATCCTCGGCGTCGACGGCACCCGGCTCGCCGCCACCTCGCCGGGGACCAACATGTCGGTCCGCTGGTCCGGCGACGGCACGACCCAGATCGTCAACGGGGCGATCGACTCGTCCGGCAACCCCGTGACCCCGACGATCGACGACTGGACCCGCGGCACGCTCCGGACCCTCTCGGGCACCGCGACGAACAACGGGACCAAGGGCAACCCCGGCCTGGTCGCCGACGTGATCGGCGACTGGCGCGAGGAGGTCCTGGTCCGCACGCTCGACTCGACCGCGCTGCGGATCTTCACCTCGACCGAGCCGACGGAGCGCACCATGTACACGCTCATGCACGACCCGCAGTACCGCGTGGAGACGGCGCGTCAGCAGACGACGTACAACCAGCCCGCCTACCCGGGCTTCTACCTGGCCTCCGACACGGACTTCACCCAGGTGCCGGTGCCCAGCTCCACGGACCAGGCCGCCCTCGAGGTCGAGCTCTCCGCGGTGGGCGAGCCCGAGGTCGTCCGCCGGGGCGAGACGGTGGAGATCCTCGCCACCGTCCGCAACGTCGGCTCCGTCCCGCTCACCGACCCCGTCGTCGACGTCATCGATGACGACGCGGTCCCGGCCTGCGACGCCACCGAGATCGACCCGGGGGATGCCGCCACCTGCACCGTGCTGAGCCGTGTCGTCACGGACGAGGACGTCGCCGCCGGCAGCATCGAGATCACCGTCTCCGGGTGGGCGGCGGCGCCGGTCGGCGTCGCGGCCGCGGACTCCGCGCGAGCGAGCATCGTCCTCGCCGTCGCACCGGCCGAGACCGCCTCGCCCACGCCGACGCCCACGCCGAGCGAGCCGGTCTCGCCCGGCCCGAGCGAGACTGTGACGACGCCCGCACCCTCGCCCTCGTCGTCGTCCACCTCCGACGGGTCGCTCTCCGACACGGGTGCCGACGTCCTGCGGACGGCGCTCGCGGCACTCGCGCTCCTCGGAGCCGGCGCCGCCGGCCTCGCCTGGCGCCGGCGCACGGCGGGCTGACCCGCCGCGGTCCCGGGTCGCTCGACGCGGGACCCGCATCGAGCGGCGCAGGAGCCCCTCCCCGGTTCGCCGGGGAGGGGCTCCCGCGTTGTGCGGGGCCGCGTCGGGGAGCGCGCGCCCCAGCCGATCAGGCGGCCGACCACCCGCCGTCCGACGGCAGGATCGCGCCGTTGACGTTGACGGAGTCCTCGCTCAGCAGGAAGCAGATCGACGCGGCCAGCGCCTCGGGCAGCGCCGGAGCCGGCGCGGTCCCGTGGAACGGCCGCAGCCGCGCCATCCCGGCCTCGTTCGTCCCGGGGATCGCCATGCCCGTCGCCACCCCGCCGGGCGCCACGGCGTTGACCCGCAGCCCCGCCGGCCCGTACATCGTCGCGGCGCTGCGGGTGAGCCCGACGAGCGCGTGCTTGGACGTCGTGTACGCGGTCCCGGCCGCCGCGCCGCGCAGCCCCGCCTCCGACGTCACGTTGACGACGGTCCCGCCGCCGGCCGCCACCATCCCGGGGATGAGCGCGCGCATGAGCCGGAACGGCCCGGTCACGTTGACGGCCATGACCCGCTCCCACATCGCGTCGCTCACCTCGGCCACCGGCGCGAAGTCGTCCATGATGCCGGCGACGTTGCCGAGCCCGTGCACCCGCTCGCCGGCGGCGGCGACGATCGCGGCGATGCCGTCGTCGCTCGTGACGTCGGCCGCGACGGGCACGATCGTCTCGCCGAGGTCGGCGACCAGCGCGTCGAGCCGCTCGGCCGAGATGTCGACGGCGACGACGCCGGCGCCCTCGCGCACGAGCCGCGACGTCGTCGCCCGGCCGATGCCGCTCGCGGCGCCCGTGACGACGACCGTCCGCCCCGCGAACCGGCCCGGGGTGATGACCTCGACCCAGCCGGTCGGCTCCTCGTCCTCGGGGATCACGCCGCCGTTCGCCCGGCGGACGAGATCGTCGACCGCCTCCTGCGGCATCCTCCCCTGGCTCATGACGACGAGCTGCTGCAGCGGGAGCCCGTGCACCGGGACGAGGCTCTCCGCGTCGGCGCCCCCGGCGGCGAGGAGCCCGCGCAGGAGCTCACCACCCGTCGGGTCGTCGAGCCACTCCTTGATCGTGCTGCCGGCCGTGAGCGCCATCGCCCTCTCCTCTCGTGACGCCGACGTCGATGTCGGCTGGTTGACACTGACCGCTACGGCCGGGCGGCGCGCGCCATGTGTCGCGCGCCCCGGAGCCCGAACACCACAGCCGGCGCGATGGTCGAGCCCGGCCCCGGGTACGTGCGACCCATGACCGAGGCCGACGTGTTGCCGGCGGCGTAGAGACCATCGATGACCCCGCCGTCCTCGCGCAGGGCGCGGGCGTCCGCGTCGGTGACGACGCCGCCCTTCGTCCCGAGGTCGCCGAGCACGACGCGGTAGGCGGTGAACGGCCCGCGCTCCACCGGGCCGAGGTTGGGGTTGGGGTGCACGGTCGGGTCGCCGTAGTACCGGTCGTACGCGGAGTTGCCGCGGCCGAGGTCGCCGTCGACGCCGGAGCGCGCGAAGCCGTTGAACCGCTCGACGCTCTCCCGCAGCGTCGTCGCGTCGACGTCGATCCGACGGGCCAGCTCGGTGAGCGTCCGCGCCTCGACGACGATCCCGGCCGCACGCATCGCCTTCATCGCCCGCGGGTCCATGGCGAACGTGCGCAGGTACCGCCGGCTGAACCGGGCGTCGGTGAGGAGCCAGTAGGGGCCGGCGCCGCCGTCGAGCTCGAGCATGTGGTGGCCGAGGTCGACGTAGGACTCGGACTCGTTGGCGAACCGCCGGCCCCGCGCGTCGACCATGAGCGAGTACGGCATGGACCGCTCGCCGACGATGAACGCGGGCTGGCCGCCCGGCGGCGGCGCGAGCGAGGCGCCCCACCACGCGTCGTCCATCAGCTCGAGCGCGGCGCCGACCTCCCGCGCCGCCTCGATCGGGTGCCCGAGGTTGCCGGGGTTGCCGGACGGCTCCCCGTCGACGCCCTGGTACCGCCGACGCCACTCGCGGTTCGCCTCGAAGCCGCCGCCCGCGAGCATGACGCCGCGGCGCGCCGCCACCTCGACCTCCACCCCGTCGCGCGTCACGCGGACGCCGGTGACGCGGCCGTCGTCGTCGGTCACGAGCGACGTCAGCGGCGACCCGAGCCACAGCTCGACCCCGCGGTCGACGACGACCGCCTTGCAGAACGCCGTCGCCCACGCGTTGCCGATGCCGACGAGGCGCTTGCCGGTGACGACGCCACCGAGGATCCGGCCGACCACCCGCGCGCCGCGGACCATGCCGCTCGGGGTGGACCACGCGCGGCCGAGCAGCCACACGTCGTTCGTCATCGCCGGCAGCGGCAGGGCGCCGCGCAGGGTCTCCCACCACTCGCCGAGGATCTTCGAGTCGAGCGGGGCGACCTCGATGGCGCGGCCGATCTTCCCGCCGGGGAGCTCGGGGTAGTAGTCCGGGTAGTCGGTCGCGCGCGCGAACCGCACGCCGAACCGCTCGGCCGTCGTGACGAAGTCCTCGACGCCGTCGACGAACGCCTCCCTGCGCTCGCGGCTCGCCGCTCGCCCGACGTCGCCGACGGTCGCCTCCAGGTAGGCGAGGGCCTCCTCGCGGGAGTCGCCGACGCCGTCGCGGCGCATGAGCGGGTTGTCGGGCAGCCACATCCCGCCGCCGGACATGGCGGTGCTGCCGCCCCACCGGTCCGTCGACTCGACCATGAGGACGGACAGGCCCTCGTCGACGGCACCCATGGCCGTCGCGAAGGCGGCACCGCCGCTGCCGATGACGACGACGTCGTACTCCTGCCGTTCGGACATGCCGGGTCTCCTCCCGCGCCGCAGGGATCACCTGCCGGAATGGTCACCCTAGAACCGAACCGGACAACCCTGTCCGGTTCTAGGCTTCCAGCATGCCTCGCGACGCCGCGCCCCGGTCAGGGCCGAAGGTCCCGGCCTCGGGCGAGCCCACGTCCCGCGGCCGTCCGTCGGACGGCCCCACCGCGAACCGTGGACCCGCGGCGGCCGCGGCGAACCGCGCGGCGATCCTCGCGGCCGCCCAGCGCCTGTTCGCCAGCGAGGGGTTCCTCGTGCCGCTCAGCGCGATCGCGCGCGAGGCCGGTGTCGGCCAGGGCGTGCTGTACCGGCACTTCCGCGGGCGGACGGACCTGGCGGACGCCGTGTTCGAGGACAACCTCGTGGCGCTGGAGGAGACCGCGGCGAGCGCGGGGCCGGGGGTGTTCGCCGCGCTGTGGCGCGAGCTGCTGGAGCACACGGTGACGGCGTCCGCCTTCGTCGAGCTGGTGCTCCAGACGCGGCACGCGGCGGTCGCGCACGACCGGTCGCGCGACGGCTCGCACGCCGTCCCGCACGCCGTCCCGCACGACGGGGCGCGGCGGCTCGCCGACCTCGTCGGGGTCGCGCTGGCCCGATCCAGGGCGGCCGGCGAGCTGGACGCCGACCTCACGACCGACGACGTGCTGCTCGCCTGGCGGATGGCGTTCGGGATCGTGACGACGGCACCGACGCCCGAGCAGGCGCGCGCGGACCTCGCCGCGGCGCGCCTGCTCGGGATGGCCCCGTAGCCGGAGCCTCCCACCACCTCAGCCGGCGTGCTCCTGCACCTCGACGGAGAGCACCTCGACCGTCCCGACCTCGACGTCGAGCGCGATCTCGGACCCGACCCGGTCGTAGACCCGCGTCGAGAGCGCGACGTCGTCGAGGTAGAGCACCGCGATCGAGCCGTCGACCTGCAGGTCGAGGACGTGCTCGCCCGGCTCCAGGACGACCGGACGCGCGATGCCGCGGTTGTCGTACTGCGGCCACGGGTAGCTCGGGTGGCGGTCGAAGACGAGCGAGCGTCGCGCGGTCGAGACGCCGTAGCGGTAGGAGACGCCGGACTCCTCGTCCTCCGCGAACCGCAGCCCGAACGTCGCGTCGCCGGCCAGGCGCAGCCGCACGAGGACGCGGTAGGTCTCGGCGTCGACGCTCCCGAGCGGGAGCCGCACGACGTCGCCGGCCGAGGACAGCGTCACGGGCTGCGGCAGCCGCCCGGCGACCTCGCCGAAGGCGGCGGCCACGCCGTCGGGCGCCTTGACGCCGAGCGACCCATCCGGGCGCAGGACCACCTCGTGCACGACGAGCGTTCCGCCCCACTCCCAGCCGCGCGCGTCGTCCTCGTCCTCCTTCGTCGCGACCCAGCCGAAGAGGAACTGCTGGTCGCCCTCCCCCGCGCTGCGCGCCGCGTAGTAGGCTCGGCCGTCGAAGGCGTCGTCGAACGGCGCCGTCCACGGGCCCTCGAGGGAGTCCGAGACCCGGTAGACCGTCTTGGACTCGCTGCTGTACTCGGTGATGAGGTGGTACCAGCGTCCACCGGCGCGGAACAGGTCCGGCATCTCCTGCATGGTGAACCGGCCGGGAGCCCAGAAGTCGCCGTCGAAGGTCCACTCGACGAGGTCGGTCGAGGTGAACGCGACGGTGCTGCCCGTCGTCCGCGTCTTCGGTCCCTCGCGGCGCCCGCCGAGGATCATCAGGTAGTGCTGCTTCTCCTCGTCCCACAGCACGACGGGGTCGCGCCAGTCGTCCGGGTCGTACCCGGGCTGCGGGGCCACGTGGAGCCGGTCGGTCTTCTCCCAGTGGATCAGGTCCGTGCTGCGGGCCACCTGGAGCACCTGCGAGGGTCGGCCCTGCGCCGGGTAGTCCCGGTTGTACCCCGTGTAGAACGCGAAGAACTCGTCCCCGGCCCGGAAGACCGAGCCGGCGAAGATGAACTGGTCCTGCGCGTCGTCGCCGCCGCCGGGCAGCACCTCGCCGTGGTCCTCGTAGGTCACGAAGTCCGTCGTCGTGACGAGCGCCCAGCCGAAGGGCTCCCCGAACGGCCCGGGCCGGCGGGTGTCGCGCTGGTGGAACAGGTAGTAGACGCCGTCGTGGAAGAACGGCATGCAGTCCCCGAACCATCGTTCGGCGGGCTGGTAGAAGATCCGGTGCACGGACATGTCCTTTCGGTTGGGTGGAGGTCAGGAGGCGGGCGCGGCGGCGCTCAGCGCCCGCCCATGCCGCTCAGGGCGATGCCGGAGACGAGGTAGCGCTGGAGCCCGAGCACGATGAGGGCGCTCGGGACGATCGAGATGGTGGCCGCCGCCATGAGGAGGTTCCACTGGTTCCCGGTCTGGCCGAGGAACATGTTGAGCCCGAGAGGGACGGTGGCCATCCGCACGTCGCTCACGATGAGCAGGGGCCACAGGAAGCTGTTCCAGTAGCCGATGAAGGTGAACACGGCGAGCGTCCCCATCGCCGGCGTCGCCATGGGCAGCACGATCCGGACGAACATGCGCCACCGGCTCGCCCCGTCGATGCGGGCCGCGTCCTCCAGCTCCTCGGGGACGGTGAGGAAGAACTGGCGGAGCAGGAAGGTGCCGAAGGCCGTGAAGGCCCAGGGCACGATGAGCCCGAGGTAGGAGTTGGTCCAGCCGAGGTTGCGCATGAGGATGAACATCGGGACGACGAGCACCTCCTGCGGGATCATGAGCGTCCCGAGGTAGAGCAGGAACACCCCGTCGCGGCCCCGCCACCGGATGCGCGAGAACGCGTACGCGGCCATCGCGGACGAGGCGACCACCATGACGGTGCCGATCGCGGAGACGACGATCCCGTTGACCATGAACCGCCCGAACGGGAGGTAGGTCCACGCGTTCGTGAAGTTCTCCCACCGGAGCGACGACCCGACGAGCGAGGGCGGCGACGCGAACACCTCGCTCGCCGGCTTGAGCGCCGAGGCGACCATCCAGACGAACGGCAGCAGGACGAGGGCGGCGGCCAGTGTCAGCAGGACCTGGGAGACGACCTGGACGAGGCGGGAGCGGGCGCGGGCGGCGGTGGTCGTCGCCATCAGTAGTGCACCCACTTCTTCTGCCCGCGGAACTGGATGAACGTGATCGTCATGATGAGCATGAAGAGGAACCAGGCGATGGCCGAGGCGTAGCCCATCTCGTAGGACTGGAAGCCCCACTGGTAGAGGTAGAAGACGAGCGTCGAGGTGGCGATGCCGGGGCCGCCGCCGGTGAGGATGAACGGCTGCGCGAACACCTGGAGCGAGGAGATGACGGTCATCACCGTCGCGAAGAACAGGCTCGGGGTGACGAGCGGGAGCGTCACGTGCGCCAGCCGGCTCCACCAGCCGGCGCCGTCGATCTGGGCGGCCTCCGTCATCGAGGCCGGGATGGCCTGCAGCCCGGCGACGAGGATGATCATGTTGTAGCCGAACCCGGCCCACAGCGACATGAGGATGACGGCGGGCATGGCCCAGCGCGCGTCGCCGAGCCAGTTGGGCCCCGAGGTTCCCGTGAGCGCCTGGAAGAGCTGGGCGATCAGGCCGTCGTCGCGCTGGTAGAGCATGCGCCAGACCATCGCGTTCGCGACCATCGGGCTCACCACGGGCAGGAAGAACACGAACCGGTAGAAACCCTTGAACCGCACCCGCGACTGGAGCCACAGCGCGAGGGAGAACGAGACGAGGAGGTTGAGCGCGACGTAGCCGACGACGAAGTAGAAGGTGTTCCCGACGATCTGCCAGAACACCGGGTCCGTCGTGAGCATCCGGACGACGTTGTCGAGCCCGACGAAGACCCGCTCCCCGAGGAGGGGCCACTCGTAGAACGCGAGCACGAGCGAGGCGCCGATCGGAACGATCGTGAAGACGGTGAAGCCGAGGAGGTTCGGGGCAAGGAAGCCGAGGGCGGCCCGGCGCTCTCGGCGCATCGCGGGCCGCGTGTCGCGCCGCAGGGCCGTCGGCGGCCGCTCGACCGGGTCAACGGTGGGGGCAGACATCAGGTGCGCCTCTCGTGGACGTGGGGGACGGGACGGGTGAGATGGGGGACGTGAGGTGGGACCGGTTCGAGCGGTCCCACCTCACGTCGGTCGCGCGGGCGACGTGCCGGTCAGCCGGCCTGCTGCTGGACGAGCTCGAGCACCTGCGCCGGCGTCCTCGCGCCGCTGAACGCCTCGGTCGAGTACTGCACGAGGAGCGCCGAGACCTGCTGCCACCCGGCGGGCGTCGGGTAGGGGTCGACCGTCTCGAGCGCCGTCTCGATGGCCTCGCGGGCCCCGTCGACGCCGGCCGTCTCGTACCAGGACTCCTGGGCCGCCGTGTAGGCCGGGAACCCGCGGCCGGCGTCGGCGATGTACTGCTGCGCCTCCGGGCCGATGATGACCGAGATGGCCTTCCACGCCTCGTCGGGGTTCTTGCACGACGACGTGATGCCGAAGCCCGTCCCCGACATCGTCGTGATCGACGTCCCGTCGACCGACGGCAGCGTCGTGAGACCCACCTCGAAGTCGACGGTCGTGCGCGCGTTGATGAGCTGCCACGGACCGTCGATGTACATCGCGGCCCGGCCGTTGCGCCACAGGTCGCTCGCGCCGCCGGCCTGTCCGCTGGCGTCGGGCGCCTGGGCGACGCCGTACTCGGTGACCAGCGAGACCTCGCGGCCGAAGCCGTCGACGACCCCCGGATCGGTGAGCGTCGGCTCGCCGTCCGCCATGTAGACCCCGCCGACGCTGAGCGCCCAGCCGAGCCACGCGTCCGGCGACCCGTTGACCGCCCAGCCGTAGGTGCCGTCCTTCGTGAGCGCCTCGGCCGCGGCGATGAACTCCTCGAAGGTCCAGCCCGGCTGCGGCTGCTCGAGGCCGGCCGCATCGAACAGGTCCTTGTTGACGTAGACGACGAACGGCCCGAAGTCGTACGGCACCGCGAGCTGCGCGCCGTCGGAGGTGAGCCCCTCGACGATCGACTCCGAGTAGTCGGCGATGTCGAACCCGGTCTGCTCGAAGTAGGGCGCGAGGTCGACGAAGAGCGAGCCGACGTCGGACACCCGCTGCGCCTGGAGGCCCGCGATGCAGGCGAGGTCGTTGCTCGCCGCCTGCGCGGTGAGCTTGTTGTAGTACTCGCGGTAGGGCGTCGACTCGAACGTCACCTCGATCTCGGGGTACGCCTCGGTCACCATGTCGGCGAGGTGGTTCCACACGTCGACCTCGGCCTGGGAGTCGGCCGACATCGCCCAGCGCAGCGTGACCTTCTCACCCCCGCCCGCCGAGCCGCCCGCGCCGTCGGTCGAGCCGCCGTCGGAGCCGGCGGTGCCGCCGCCGCCACCCGTCGAGCCCGAGCCGCATGCCGCGAGCGTCAGGGCGACGGCCCCCGCCAGGACGATCCCCGCATGCCTTCGTGCGATACGCATCATTAACTCTCCTTGTCTGACAACGATGTCAGGTCAGACTATGACAGCCGCTCTGCTAGGTTGTCAAGGAATGAGCTAGCCGGTGCACCGCGCGCTCGACCACGTTGTCAGAACGAGGCGACCGGCCGGGGCACCACGGACCAGGGGGTCGGACGTGGCGTCACCGAGCGGTCGCGCAACGATGAAGGACGTCGCCCGTCTCGCCGGCGTCGGGGTCAAGACCGTCTCGCGGGTGGTCAACGGCGAGCCGTACGTCTCGGAGGAGACCCGCGACGCCGTGGAACGTGCCATCCGCCAGCTCCGGTTCCAGCGCAACGCCTCGGCCGCGAGCCTGCGCCACGGTCAGAGCCGCACGATCGGGCTCATCGTCGAGGACATCGCCGAGCCGTTCCAGGGCGCGCTCGTCCAGGCGGTCGAGCACGCGCTCGCGGAGCGGTCGGTGCTCCTGTTCACCACGACCTCGGCGCACGACCCCGAGCGCGAGCGGTCGATGGTGCGGGAGCTCATCTCCCGACGGGTCGACGGCCTGCTGGTGCTGCCGGTCCCGCAGGACCACTCCTTCCTCACGCCCGAGTTCGAGTCGGGGCTGCCGGTCGTCTTCGTCGACCGTCGCCCCGGCGGGATCGTCGCCGACCTGGTGGCGTCCGACAACCGCGGGGGCACGCGCGCGGGGACGGAGTACCTGGTCTCCCGCGGTCACCGCCGGATCGCCTACCTCGGCGACCGCGAGGCGATCTTCGCCGGGCAGGAGCGCCTGCTCGGCTACCGCGACGCGCTGGACGCCGCCGGGATCGTGTTCGATCCATGGCTCGTCGCGACGGCGGACCCGGGCCGGGAGGTGTCGGAGGCCGTGCTGCGCGAGCTCATGGAGCTCGCCGCGCCGCCGACGGCGCTCGTCACCGGTAACAGCCTCCACACGATCGCGACGCTGCGCAGCCCGACCTTCCAGGCGCTCGACCTCGCACACGTGGCGTTCGACGAGATCGAGCTGCAGGACCTGTTCCGCCGACCGCTCGACGTCGTGGCGCAGGACCCCGAGCGGATCGGGCTGCTCGCCACCGAGATCCTGCTCGACCGGATCCAGGGCGACGACGGGCCGCCGCGCGAGGTCCGGGTGCCGACGCAGCTGCGCGTGCGGTCCTAGCGCGAGCGATCGGTCGGCCGAGGGCCCGGGCGGTCACCCGGTCGGCCGACCGATCGACTCAGCTCAGGAGCCGCCCTTGAGGCGCTCGATGGCGTCGGCGTTCTCGGGGTCGGAGATGGCCGCGACGGCGGCCGAGCCGCGCTGGATCTCGGCCTCCCGCTCGGCCTCGGTGAGCTCCTCGGCCCCGTCGACCTTCTCCTCGCCGAGAACCCCGGCCGCTTCCTCGACCTCGATCGGGACGGCGGGCGGCATGCTGCGGTCGTACGACATGACATCTCCTCTCGTGGCAACGCTGGCACGAGGCGGGGTCGTCACCTGCCCCCGCGGAGACCTCGCCTCCATCACGAACGTACCCGGCGACCTCACCGTTTGTCTCCCCCCCGGCCCGGAGCCGGGCCGCCCGGCGCTACCCTGGGGAGGCCGCGCGCCGCGCCGTCGACCGGGTCCGGAGGACGGCGGGGACGACGCGGGGAGGCCCGCGCGCTGCCGCACCAGCCGCACGGAGGAGTCCCGAGAGGATCCGCATGACCGTCCCCGACCTCGCTCGCACGCCGCTGCACGACCGCCACGTCGCCGCCGGGGCCACGATGGTCCCGTTCGCCGGCTGGTCGATGCCGGTGAAGTACACCTCCGACGTCGCCGAGCACCACGCGGTGCGCACCGCCGCCGGACTGTTCGACATCTCCCACATGGGGCAGATCGTCGTGAGCGGGCCCGACGCAGCCGCCTTCCTCGACCACGCCCTCGCGGGCCGGCTCGGCACGCTGGCACCGCTGCAGTCGCGCTACACGATGATGCTGACGCCGGGCGCCGGCATCGTCGACGACCTCATCGTCACGAACACGAACCTGCCCGGCGAGGGGACGCTCGCACCCGACGACACCGCGCCGACGCCGACCCGCTTCCTCGTCGTCGCGAACGCGGCCAACCGGACGGCCGTCGTGCGCGCGCTCACCGAGCAGCTCGTCCGGTGCGAGGACCCGGCCGACCGCTACGACGTCGAGGTGACCGAGACGGGGCGCGCGCTGCTCGCCGTCCAGGGACCGGCCGCGGCCGCGATCCTGGCGGACCTCGTCGACGACGGCACCCTCAGGCTCGACCCGGCCGCCGGGGTCGGCCTCGGTGACCTGCGCTACTACCGGACCGTTCCCGGGTGGTTCGCGGGGGGTGACGTCGTCATCTCGCGGACCGGGTACACGGGCGAGGACGGGTTCGAGCTCGCGGTCGACCCCGCCGCCGCCGGCGGGCTGTGGGACGCACTGCTCCGGGCCGGCGAGCCGCGCGGCCTGGTCCGGGCGGGCCTCGCGGCGCGCGACACGCTGCGCCTCGAGGCGGGGATGCCGCTCTACGGCCACGAGTTGACGACGTCCACCTATCCGTTCCAGGCCGGTCTCGGCCGGGTCGTCGCGACCTCGAAGCCGGACTTCGTCGGCCGGGACGCCTACCTCCTCGCCGAGGCGGAGGACGACGCGCACCCCGCGCCGGTGCTCGTCGGTCTGGCGCTCGAGGGCCGCCGGGCGGCCCGGGCCGGCTACCCCGTGCTGGACGACGCCGGCGCGCCGGTCGGCACGGTCACGTCCGGCGTCCTGTCCCCCACGCTCGGCCACCCGATCGCGATGGCCTACGTGCCGCCGTCGATGTCGGAGGTCGGGACGAGACTGGCGGTCGACGTCCGCGGGAGCTCGCTGCCCGCCGTCGTCGTCGACCTGCCGTTCTACCGCCGCGCCAAGGAGTCCTGAGTCATGTCGCACCAGCGTCCCGCCCACGAGCACGCCTTCGTCGAGCGGCACGTCGGGACCTCCGCCGAGCAGCAGCGCGCGATGCTCGACGTCGTCGGCCACGACACGCTCGCCGACCTCGTGCGCGCGGCGGTTCCGGCATCGGTGCTCTCGCCCGGCGAGGAGGACGAGGGGCTCCGGGAGCCCGGCCTCGCCGAGCCCGCGAGCGAGGCCGAGGTGCTGGCCGAGCTGCGCGCGCTCGCGGCCCGCAACCGGCTCACCACCCCGCTCGTCGGGCTCGGCTACTACGGCACCCACACGCCGAGCGTCATCCAGCGCACGGTGCTCGAGAACCCCTCCTGGTACACGGCCTACACGCCGTACCAGCCGGAGATCAGCCAGGGCCGGCTCGAGGCGCTGCTCGTCTTCCAGACCATGGTCGAGGACCTCACGGGGCTCGACATCGCGAACTCCTCGATGCTCGACGAGTCGACCGCGGCGGTCGAGGCGATGCTGCTCGCGCGCCGCGCCGCGCGGTCGAAGTCCCGGACGTTCCTGGTCGACGACGACGTGCTCCCGCAGACCCGACGGCTGCTCGACCACCGCGCCGAGGCGGTGGGGATCGAGCTCGTCTACGCCGACCTGGCCGGCCTCGCCGCCGCGGACGGCGCGCCGGTGACGCTGCCGCCGACGGCCGACGGCGAGGGGTTCTTCGGTGTGCTCGTCCAGTACCCGGGCGCCTCTGGCCGCGTGTGGGACCCGTCGCCCGTCCTGGCGGCCGCTCGGTCCACGGGCGGGATCGCCGTGGTCGCCGCCGACCTCCTCGCGACGACGATCCTGCGCCCGCCCGGCGAGCTGGGCGCCGACGTCGCGGTCGGCACGACGCAGCGGTTCGGCGTGCCGATGGGCTTCGGCGGCCCGCACGCCGGGTACCTCGCGGTGCGCGCGGGCCTCGAGCGTCAGCTCCCGGGGCGCCTCGTCGGGGTGTCGAGGGACGCGGACGGCGCGCCCGCCTACCGGCTCGCCCTGCAGACCCGGGAGCAGCACATCCGGCGGGAGAAGGCGACGTCGAACATCTGCACCGCGCAGGTGCTGCTCGCGGTCATGGCCGCGATGTACGCGGTCTACCACGGGCCCGAGGGACTGCGCGCGATCGCGCTGCGGGTGCACGCCAGGGCGGCGACGTTCGCGGGACTGGCGCGCGAGCGGGGGATGGCGATCGCGCACGACGCGTTCTTCGACACGGTGCGCGTGACGGGGATCGACGCGCCCGGAGCGTGGGCGGCGCTGCGCGCCCACGGGTTCACGGCCTGGGTGGCCGGCGACGACGCGCTGCAGGTCGCGTTCGACGAGACGACCGGTCCGGACGTGCCGTTCCACCTCGCCGCCGTGCTCGCGGCGCACGCCGCCGGCGAGGAGGCGGAGGGGTTCGGCTGGACGGACCACGGCCGGGCGGCCGACGGTCACCCGGCGGACCTGCCGGCGTCGCTGGCCCGCGAGAGCGACTACCTCACCCACCCGACGTTCCACGCCCACCGCTCCGAGACCGCGATGATGCGCTACCTCAAGCGGCTCGCGGACGCGGACTACGCGCTGGACCGCGGGATGATCCCGCTCGGCTCCTGCACGATGAAGCTCAACGCCGCGACCGAGATGGCGGCCGTGACCTGGCCTGAGATCAGCCGGCTGCACCCGTTCGCGCCGCGTGAGGACGCGGCGGGGACGCTCTCGATCGTCGCCGACCTCGAGCGGTGGCTCGCCGCGCTCACCGGGTACGACGCGGTGTCGCTCCAGCCGAACGCAGGCTCGCAGGGAGAGCTGGCCGGGCTGCTCGCCATCCGGGAGTACCACCGCTCCCGGGGCGAGCACGGCCGCGTCGTGTGCCTCATCCCGTCCTCGGCGCACGGCACCAACGCCGCGTCGGCGGTGCTCGCGGGCATGCGGGTCGTCGTCGTGGCCTGCGACGAGGCGGGCAACGTCGACGTCGGCGACCTCCGGGCGAAGGTCGCCGAGCACGCCGACGCGCTCGCGGCGCTCATGATCACCTACCCGTCGACGCACGGCGTCTACGAGGCGTCGGTGCGGGAGATCGCCGACGCGGTGCACGACGCCGGCGGCCAGGTCTACATCGACGGCGCGAACCTCAACGCGCTGGTCGGGTGGGGCCGGTTCGGCGAGATCGGCGGCGACGTCTCGCACCTCAACCTGCACAAGACGTTCTGCATCCCGCACGGCGGCGGCGGTCCCGGCGTCGGCCCGGTCGCGGCGAAGGCGCACCTGGCCCCGTTCCTGCCGGGGTTCGGGCCGCGCGACCGCGACCCGCTGGCCAACCCGGTCGCGGCGGCCCCGTACGGGTCGGCGTCGATCCTGCCGATCACGTGGGCCTACCTGCGGCTCATGGGGGCGGACGGGCTGCGGGACGCGACGGCGGCGGCCGTCCTCGCGGCGAACTACGTCGCGGCGCGGCTGCGCGAGGCGTACCCGGTGCTCTACACGGGCAGCGGCGGGCTGGTCGCGCACGAGTGCATCCTCGACCTGCGGCAGCTCAAGGCCGCGACCGGTGTGAGCGTCGACGACGTCGCCAAGCGGCTCGTCGACTACGGCTTCCACGCCCCGACGATGTCGTTCCCCGTTCCGGGCACCCTCATGGTCGAGCCGACCGAGTCGGAGGACCTGGCCGAGCTGGACCGGTTCGTCGAGGCGATGCTCGCGATCCACGACGAGGCCGCGCGGGTCGGCGCGGGCGAGTGGCCGCGCGAGGACAACCCGCTCGTCGGCGCCCCGCACACCGCGGCCAGCGTCGTGGCGACCGAGTGGACGCACCCCTACTCGCGCGAGACCGCCGCCTACCCGGTGGCGTCGCTGCGCGGGACGAGTCGCAAGTACTGGCCGCCGGTGCGCCGGATCGACCAGGCGTTCGGCGACCGGAACCTGGTCTGCAGCTGCCCGCCGCCGGAGGCGTTCGCCTGACGCCTCGACGCCCGGCGGCCGTCGCGCGCTCCGTGGCCACGTCGGGACCGGGTGGCGGCGACGACCCGGCTCGGCGGTGGACACGGCGGACAGGGCGGACACGTGGACGGAGCGACCCCGGCGGTCAGCTCCCTCGCGACGGACGAGGCGACGGCCACCTCCTGCCCGAGCACCGGCCCTGACGGGTCGGCGCTCGCGCTACGTCAGTCGGCGCACGGCCGGAGCAGGCCGTCGATCGCGAGACCGCGGACCTGCGGGACGAGCTCGGCCGCGAGCGCCACGGCGTCGACGTCGAGCAGGGCGGCGAGCGCCGCGACGATCTGCGATCCCGCGAGGTCCCCGTCGCACGCGCCGACGAAGGCCGCCAGCCCCGTGTCGCAGCGGACCGTCCGGCCGAACCCGCCGCCGGCGCGCAGCAGGATGACCGACGGCGAGGGCTCGCCCGGGGAGTGGAACCGCTCCTCCGTGACGTCGCCGGCCACGACCCACCGCTGCGCGAGCAGCTCGGCCGCGTCGGCGTCCGCCCACCGCTGCACCGCGTCGAGGACGTCAGCGACGGTCGCACCGAGCGGCTGCGCCACGGTCCCCGTCACCTCCTCGAGCCGGAGCCACGGCTGCGCCGCGTCGGTGCCGTCGGCGGCGCGCCGCCGCAGCGTGACGAACCCGAACCCGACGCCCTCGACGGCGCGCGAGGCGAGGTCGTCCAGCCACGCCCGGTAGGCGATCTCGTACCCGTCCCGGTCGCGCTCGGGCGTCTGGCCCCCGTCGCGCAGCCACAGCTCCGCGTACTCCGCCGGGTCCTGCACCTCGCGCTCGACCACCCACGCGTCCAGCCCGAGGCCGGACACCCAGGCCCCGACCCGGTCCGGCCACGGCTCGCCCGCCCGGTGCTCCCAGTTCGCGAGGAGCTGGGCCACCCCGCCCGGCGCCAGCACGGTGCCGAGCGAGCGCACGAGGTCGCGGACCAGGTCGTCACCGGCCGCGCCGCCGTCGCGGTAGGTGTACTCGACCACGTCGGGCACCCGCGGCGTGATGACGAACGGCGGGTTGCTCACGACGAGGTCGAACGTCTCCCCCGCGACCGGCTCGAGCATCGACCCGAGCCGGGTGCTGACCTGCCCGTCGTCTGGACCGAGGTTGAGCAGCGCGTTGAACCGGGTGAGGGCCAGCGCCCGCTCGTCCACGTCGGTCGCCACGACGATCCGCGCGTGCCGCGCGGCGTGCAGCGCCTGGATGCCGCACCCCGTCCCGAGGTCGAGCACCCGGTCCACCGGTCGCCGGGTCGTGAGCTGCGCCAGCGTGCGGGAGGCGCCGCCGATGCCGAGCACGTGACCCGCCGGCAGCACCGCGCCGCCGCGCGCCACCTCGGACAGGTCGGACGCGATCCACCAGTCGAGCTGCCCCCGCGCGTCCTCGGCGCTGTACGGCGACAGCTCGACCACGGCCTGCACGCCGCCGCCCCGCGCGCCGTCGCCCACCCGGACCAGCCCGAGCCGCGCCAGCCCGGCCGACCCGACCCGCGGGAAGGCGGCGTCGACGTCGTCAGCTGTCACCGTCTCGCCGAGCTGGAACAGCCGGACGAACGTGGCGATCCCGGCGCCGGACGAACGCTCCAGCGCGCGGCGCGCCGGGACGGTCTGCTCGCGGTCGAGGGCGCGCGACGCGACCGGTCCGAGCAGCGCGCGGACGGCGTCGACCGTCACGGGCGCCAGGTCGGATCGCAGGTCGGCGCGCAGCTCCCGCAGGGCATCGAGGTCGGGGACACGCTCGGTCACCGGGTCAGCCTAGGCCGGAGGCCGTCCGCCCTCCGCGGATCGGGACGCCGCCCACGGCTCGGGCCACGTCATCGACGCAGGTCACAGCGCTGACGCACCGACCGTGGGCCACGGGGCGCGGCGCCGACCCGCGGGGAGCGGACACCCGGTCGGGGCGGCCGGTCGCGGCACCCGGGCCAGGAACCGGTGGCCACGCTAGGGTCGGCGTGTGGATCACGACGGCATCCTCGTTCCGGCCCCTGTCCCCCCCGAGCGGGAGCCCGGTCTGGCCGGCAGACCCGCGCCCCGCCGCGTCGTCGCGGCCTGGGGCCTGTGGGACTGGGGGCAGCAGACGTTCAACACGGTGGTGCTCACCTTCGTGTTCTCCGTCTACATCACCTCGGCGGTGGCCGAGAACGAGACGGTCGGCTCCGCGGCGCTCGGCAACGCGCAGGCCTGGGCCGGCGTGGCGATCGCGCTGCTCTGCCCCGTCATGGGCACCTTCGCGGACCGGATCGGGCGACGCCGCCAGCTCCTCGGCATCTCCACGATTGCCCTCGCCGCGAGCATGGCGGCGATGGTCGTCGTCATGCCCGACCCGGGCTGGCTCGGCTACGCCGTGTGGATGCTCGCCTTCGCGAGCGTGGTGTCGGAGATCGCCGGCGTCTTCTACAACGGGATGCTGCTGCAGATCGCGACGCCGTCCACGTTCGGCCGCATCTCCGGCATGGGCTGGGGGCTCGGCTACCTCGGCGGTCTCGTCGCCCTCGTCGCCAGCCTCTTCCTCTTCGTGCTCGGCAAGGAGCCGGAGACCATCCGGTACGTCGCGCTGTTCTCCGGGATCTGGACGGCCGTCTTCTGCCTCCCGCTCCTGCTGATCGGACCGGACACCCCGCCCGCCGACCGGGACGCCCCGCGGTTCTCCTTCCTCGGCGCCTACCGGGACATCGTCCGCCGCATCGCGACGATGTGGCGCGAGCAGCGCTACCTGCTCCACTTCTTCCTCGCGTCCGCCGTCTTCCGCGACGGCCTCGCTGGCGTCTTCGCCTTCGCCGGGGTGATCGCGGCAGGCTCGTTCGGGTTCTCCCAGGAGGAGGTCATCTACCTCGGCATCGCGGCGAACCTCGTGGCCGGCGTCTCCACCTGGCTGTTCGGCCGGTTCGACGACCGGGCCGGCTCCCGCGTGCTCATCGTCGGCGGGCTCGGCGTCATCATCGCGGCCGGCGTCGGCATCCTCCTGCTCGACGGCACGGCGGCCTTCTGGGTCTGCGCCATGGTGATCTCGGCCTGCGTCGGTCCGGTCCAGTCGGCGTCGCGCGCGCTGCTCGCCCGCCTCACCCCGCTCGGGCTGGAGAACGAGAACTTTGGGCTCTACGCGACGACGGGGCGCGCGGTGGCCTTCCTCTCGCCGTTCGCCTTCACCGTCGCGATCCGCATCGGCGGTGCGCAGCTCTGGGGCATCCTCGGGATCGTCGTCGTGCTCGCCATCGGCCTCATCGCGTTCCTGCCGCTGCGCGTGCCGGCCCACGCGGCCAGCGGCGGGGACGCGGGGGCGGTCACCTCCTAGCGACCGCCCACCCGACGCGTCCGGCTCCGTCCAGGCCGACCGAGTAGGGTGCGATCCATGGAACATCCGACGCCGGACCCGTTGGAACCGCCTCATCCAGAGCCAGGCGACCCGATGTGGCGTCGCTTCCGCGAGCTGCACCCCGAGGTGACCCTCGTCCTCCTGCCCGAGTCGGCCGCGCCCGCCGGTGAGTCCGACGCCACCGAGCCGACGGGCGAGCCGGTCGCCGCGGTCGACGAGGCCACGGCGCACCGGATCGCGGACGCGGTCGTCGCCGACGTCTACCAGGCGACCGACGCGCTGTCCTGCTGGGGCGCCGAGCCGACGCTGCGCTGGGCCCCGACCGGCCCCGACACGCTCCGACCGACCGCCAAGGCCTACCTCGCCCCCGGCCGGTGGGGCGTCGGCGACGGCGCGGAGCTCGCCCGGCGCGTCGCCGACCTCGGCTGGACCGCGCGGCTCAACCCGAGCGACGCGCTCGTCTGGGTCGACGCCGGCCGCGGCGAGGAGACCCTGCGCCTCACCGTCTCCACGGAGGCGCTCGGCGTCGTCGTGACCGGGCCGGCGGTGCGCGTGGCACCGGAGCTGCGCACGTCGCTGCGGACGGAGGCCGGCCGTGGGTGACGTCACCGTCGACCCCCGCACGCTCGAGGACGTCTCGGTCCAGTGGGGCGAGACCGAGCAGCGCCTCACCGAGGCGAGCGGCAACCTCTCGGGCGTCGCCACGAGCGGCTTCAGCCCGGACGTCGCGTCAGCCGCACGCACCTTCCTCACGACCTGGTCGGAACACGTGACCGGCGCCGCCGAGCGCGCGCAGACCGTGGCGGAGAACCTGGACGCCGGCCGGCGGGCCTACATCATGGTGGACGTCATGGCCCAGGGGACGTTCCAACGCTGGCTGGTGGAGACGCCGTGAGCACCATCGAGGTCCCGCCCGCCCTGCCGGAGATCCCCGAGCTGCCGGGGGACGCCGCGTCCGTCGAGACCTTCGCCGACGAGCTGCTGCGCGCCTCGACCACGCTGGACGACCTCGACACCACGGCCACCACGACGTCGACCATCGACGGCTGGTCCGGCGACGCGTCCGACGGCTACGCCCGGCACGTGCGCAGCGTCGCCACCGACGCCGGCACCATGTCGCTCACGCTGCGCGCGGTCGCCCGCGCGGCGCAGGGCTACGGGGACGAGCTGCTGCGCCTGGAGGCCGTGCGCAACCTCCTCGAGACGGACGCCCAGGACTACGCCTCGCGCCGCTCGACCCTGCTCGCCGACATCGCGGCCGGCACGGAGGACGACGTGCCCGAGCTCCGCGCCCGAGCCGAGGCCCTCGCCCGGACGGAGGCCGCCGTCGCGAGCGACATCGCGGCCTGGCAGCGGGACGTCGAGGCGAACGACACCGACATGCTCGACGCCCTTGCCCGCTACGCGACACTGGAGCTCGCCCGGCAGGAGACGAGCGGCGGCGACCCGGCCGATGCCGCGATGACCAGGCCCGGCGCACCCGGGTCGGGGGCGACGCCGGAGCAGGTCGCCGCCTGGTGGGACGGGCTCAGCGAGGACGAGCGGCTCGCCGTGATCGCCGCCAACCCGGAGCTCATCGGCTCGGCCGACGGGCTGCCGGCCGACGTGCGCGACCAGGCCAACCGGATCCTGCTCGACAACGACCTGGAGGCCCTCGAGGGGCTCGAGGCCGAGGGCACCTACCTGCACCCGGACCAGCAGCGGCGGCTGGACAACGCCCGCGCCGCGCAGGCGGCGCTCGAGGACGCCGACGCCTGGACCGACCCGATCACGAACGAGAAGCCGGGCGGGCTGCTCCACCTGTACGACCCGACGGCCTTCGGTGGCGACGGCACCATCGCCATCGCGGTCGGCAACCCGGACACGGCCGACAACGTCTCGACGCTGGTCCCCGGCATCGGGACCGACGGCACGAGCGCCGGCACCTACACCGAGGCCGCCGGCAACCTCTACGACTCGGCCCGCCTGTCCGACCCGGGCTCGACCACGGCCGTCCTCATGTGGATCGGGTACGACCACCCGTCCGGGCCGGGCGACGTCCACACCTACGGCAGCGGGAACGCCGAGGCCGGGGGCGAGCGGCTCGCGCAGTACGTCTCCGGGCTCCAGGCGACGCGGGGCGACGACCAGCCGCACATGACCGTCATCGGTCACAGCTACGGCTCGGTCACCATGTCCTACGCCGCGACCGACCACGGGCTCGGCGACATGGTCGACGACCTCGTCTACATCGGCAGCCCCGGCGCCGGGAGCGCCGGGTCGGCCTCCGACCTCGGCTCCGCGACGGTGTGGGCCGGCAATGCCAGCCGCGACCCGGTCGTCATGACGGCGAACAACGGCTGGATCAACGCGGGCGGGCTGAGCCAGGGCCGCGACGTCGGCGAGGACACGTTCGGGGCGATCCGGTTCCAGGCCGAGCACCCCGACCGGAACCTCGGCGACCTCGAGGACCAGCCGTCGCAGGGCGACATCCTCATCAGCGGGCTGGCCACGGGCGCGGCCGACCACTCGCGGTACTGGACCCCGGGGTCGGAGTCGCTGTTCAACCTCGGGCAGATCATCGTGGACGACGACGACGAGGTGCTTCGCGCCGGCTACGTCCACGACCCCTGGTACGCGGGTCCGCAGGATCCCGAGTGGGGCCGGACGCCGACGCCGATCGACCCGAACCGGGGGCCGGACAGGTGAGGCGCGCCCGACTGACCGCGGTGCTCGTCGCCGCGCTGCTCACCGCGACCGCGTGCACGAGCGGCGGCGGAGCCGACGGCGACCCGACCGGGACGGCGGGCGCGGGCGAGCTCGCGACCCAGCGCGCGGCGATCATCGGGGCCGCGGAGGCGGAGCTGCCCAGGATCGAGTCGGCGATCGGCGGCACCGCGTCGTCGGCCGTCGGCACGATGCGGACCAGCACGGCGGGCTGGAACCCGATCCTCGCGCGGTACGAGCTCGAGGTGCAGATCGCGCTGCCGCAGGAGCGGCCGGCGCCCACGGACGACGAGCTCGACGCGATCCTCGCCGGTCTCGGCTACCAGCCCTCCGCCTCACCGGCGCCCGACGCCGGCCAGCAGCACTCCGACCTCTACCCGGCGCTCGCGCAGCGGATCTCCGCCGACGGCACCCACACGCTGACCCTGCGGTACTTCGCGGCGACCGACGCCGTGAGCACGAGCGGCGAGAGCATCGAGGTGCCGCACCGCCTCGAGCTGGGCTACCTCGGCGCGGAGGAGATCCGGGTGACGAAGGACGACCTCGCGGCGTACGACGAGGAGTTCCGCGACCGGGACCGCGAGCCCGGCCTCGTCGACTGAGCGCCGCGCCGGACCGCCGGAGGACGCCCGAGCGTCAGGGGGCGAGCAGCGCGCGGTAGAACCGCACGCCGCGGACCAGCGCATCGGCGCCGACGTTCTCGTCGACCCCGTGGATCCCGGCGCGCTGGCGCGCCGTCATCCGCAGCGGGGCGAACCGGTAGACGCGCTCGGAGATCGGGACGAGGAACCGGGAGTCGCTCGCGGCCAGCATCGTGTAGGGGACGGCGACCGCGTCGGGGTAGGAGCTCTCGACCGCCCGGACGATCCGGTCCCAGCCCGCGTCCATCGGCGCCGGTGGGCTCGGCTCGCTCGCCGCCACGACGCGCACGCGCGCCGTGAGCCCGTCCCCGGCCCGGCGGCGCCGTCCGTGGACGGCCAGCTGGACCACGCGGTCGACGTGGGCGGTCGCCCGCGCGACGGTCGAGCTGGTCGCCACCCGCATGTTGACGACGGCGACGGCCCGGGCCGCGATGACGTTGGGCGCGGCGGAGCCGACGAGCTGCGTCGCGGTGGTCGTGGTGCGCACGAGCGCCGCCATCTCGCCACCGAGGCGGGGCAGGAGGCGGGCGAGCACCCCGCGGAGCGATCCCGCGCGACCCGCGACGGCGGCGAGCGGGCCGCTCAGGTGCGGCGCGAGCGACTCCAGGAGCGAGACGGTGACGTCGTCGACCACGGCGGGGTGCGGGTGGCGCTCGAGCGCCGCGACCGCGCCGCCGAGCGCGGCGGTCGCGCTGCGCCTCGGCGGGGTCGACGCGTGGCCAGCGCGGCGCGGGTCGGCCTCGACGCTCACCTCCAGCGTCGTGAGCCCCTTCTCCGCGACGCCGACGACGGCCATCGGCTCGCGGACCCCGGGGAACGCGTCGACCGCGACGGCGCCGCCCTCGTCCAGGACGAACGCGGGGCTGACGCCGCGCTCGCGCAGCAGGTGTGCCGCGGCCTGCGCGCAGGTCCCGGTGCGCTCCTCGTCGGCGCCGAGGAGCAGGTGGAGGTCGTTCACCGGACGCCAGCCCGAGACGAGCAGCGACTCGACCGCCTCGAGGAGGACGAGGAGCGCACCCTTGTCGTCGAGCGTGCCGCGCCCGTGGACCGTGAGCTCGCCGTCGGGCCCCGGGGCGACGACGCCGGCGAACGGCGGGTGGGTCCAGCCGGCCCCGGCCCAGTCCTCGTCCGCTCCGGGCGCCGGGACGACGTCCTGGTGGGCCATGAGCACGCAGGGACCGAGCACCGTCACGCCGCCGGCCGCCGCCCGGGCCGCGTTCTCGGCACCGTTCTCGTCCTCGGCCCGGCCGGGATCGCCCGGCAGCCGCAGGAGCAGCCCGTTCCGTCCCACGGCGTCGACGCCGGCCGTCGCGAAGACCGCGGGGTAGTGCCGGCGCAGGAGGGCGTGCAGCCGCCGGAAGGGCGCGTCGGCCGCGTCCGCCGCCGCGTCGTCGACCACGTCGCCGTCGGTCCCGACCTCGGGCGCCACCGTCTCCTCGCGCACCATCGCGGCGAGCAGCTCGGCCAGCTCGGCCGCGGGGCGCACGCCGTCCGCGGGCGGCGCGCCCGCGCCCCCGTCCGCACCCCGGCCGACGCGACTCATCCGGCGGCCGCCTCGACCGGGACGGAGGTGAACGCGACCCGCGGCACGAACAGCAGCGCGACGACGGCGACGAGCGCCGTCCCGCCGCAGATCAGCCACGTGATGAGGTAGCCGGACAGGGAGCCGGCCGTCGCGGGACCCCCGTCGGCGGCGATGACGACCCCGGAGGCGAGGGCGAGGGCGAACGCCGAGCTGGCGAACGACCCGCCGACGGTCTTGGCCGTGTTGGTGAAGCCGGTCGCCATCGCGGTCTGCGTCGGCGGAGTTGCCGCCGCCGCGGCCGCCGGGAGGGCGGCGACGAGCGCCCCGGAGCCGAGGCCGGCGACCACCATGCCGCCGAGCACCTGGGCGACGCCGTGGTGGAACGGGACGAGCGCGAGGTAGCCGACCGCCACGAGCGCGGCCGCGCCGACCAGCACGAGACGCGGCGTGAGGAGGGCCGAGACGCGGGCGAAGACGCCGGCCCCGACGAGGACCGACAGCACGTAGCCCCCGATGATGTACGACGACGCGGCCGACGTGAGACCGAGGCCGTAGCCGTACACGTCGGGATCGGTCCGCATGAAGGTCGACAGCGGCCCCTGGGCGCCGAGCACGCTGACCCCGAACAGGCCGGCCGTGAGGAAGACCGGCCACAGCGCGGGCCGTGCCACGAGGCGCATGTCGACGAGCGGGTTCTCGGTCCTCAGCTCGACCCGGACGAACACCCAGCCGATCGCGACGCCGACGAGCACGAGGAGCACCACCCACACCGTGATGCCATTGAGCCGGACCATGCCGAGGCCGCCGGTCACCGCGAGGAGCGCGAGCGAGAGCAGGACGGCGCCGCGGGTGTCGAGACGCCCGCCGGCGCGCTCCGGGTTGTCCGGGACGAGGCGCCACACGACGACGAGCGCGATGGTGACGACGAGCGCCGGGACGGCCAGCACGACCGTGAGGTCGGGCACCAGGTGACCGAGCTGACCCGCCAGGAGCGCCCCCGCGATGGCCCCGCTCTGGAGCGCGACGACGATCACCCCGGACGCGCGGCGGGTGAGCGCCGCGGTGTCCGGCAGGCGCCGGGCGCGGGAGAAGATGATCGCCACGTTGAGCGGGAGCCACACCACGTAGAAGCCCTGCAGCGCCCACAGCAGCAGGAACGTGCCGAACGTCGGCGCGACCGCGACGCCCCAGGAGGCGAGCGCGGTGACGGCGAGCGACCACAGCAGCACCCGGCGGTGCCCGAGCATGTCGCCGAGCTTCGCCAGGACGGGGACGACGATCGCCGAGACGAGGAGCTGGGCCGCCTCGAGCCAGTTGACGTCGGCGTCGAGGATGTCGAGGCGGCGGGCGATGTCGCTGAGCACGGGGGCGTAGTAGCCCTGGAGGACGCCGGAGGCGAACTCGACGACGGCGAGCGCCCCGACGATGCCGCCCGCGAGCGCCAGGGAGCGGGCGGCCCTACCCGTCCGCGGTGACGACTGAGTCATGGAGGAATCCTGCCGCACGGCTCCGACATCGGACGACCGGTGGTGACCTCGGGCTACTCCTTGCTCCCGGACGACGCGAGGGACCCGGTGAACTGCCGCTGGAACACGAGCATGAGGACGAGCGGGACCAGGGCCGTCAGGACCGCCCCGGCGAACATCTGGCCGTAGTCGACCCCGAGCTCCTGCGCGAAGTCGGCGATCGCGACCGAGGCGACCTTCATCTGCGGCGCCGGCGCGATGAGGAGCGGCCAGAGGAAGGACTGCCACTGGAAGACGAAGATGATGAGCCCGGCGCCGACCAGCGCCGCCCGCGACAGCGGCAGGTAGATCCGCCAGTAGACCCCGAACCACGACACGCCGTCCATCCGCGCGGCCTCGCCCAGCGAGGCCGGGACGCCGAGGAAGAACTGCCGCAGCAGGAAGATCGCCAACCCGTTCCCCACCGCGGGGAGGATCAGCCCGAGGTAGGTGTTGCTCAGGCCCCAGTCGCGGAAGCTCGATGACAGCGGGATCGCGATCGCCTCGAACGGGATGAGGAAGCTGACCACCATGAGCGAGAAGACGACGCCGCGACCGCGGAACGGCAGCACGGCGAGCGCGAACGCGGCCGACGACGACAGCAGCAGCCCGACGACGATGGAGGCGAGCGCGACCACCACCGAGTTGCCGAGCGCCGCGACGAAGTTCCCGCTCAGGACGCCCGCGTAGTTCTCCAGCGTGAGGCTGGTCGGGACGACCGTCTCCCAGCTCAGCGGGTAGAGGTTCGCCAGGATGTCCCGCGTCGGTCGCAGCGACGAGGTGATGCTCCACGCCAGCGGCCCGATGCTCACGAGCGCGGCCGGGACCGCGAGGAGCAGCGACCAGCGACCGGCGCGACGCTGGCGCGCCGAGATCGGCTCGGTGTCCATGGTCACTCCCTCCCTGGGAGCAGTCGGAACTGGAGGCCCACGACCGCGATGACGATGACGATGAGGACGAGCGTCGCCGCCGCGGCGCTCGGGTAGTTCCCGAACAGGTAGGCCCGCTCGAAGATGTTGTTCATGATCGTGTTGGTCGACCCCTGCGGCCCGCCGCGCGTCAGGATGCGCACCGGGACGAACAGCAGGAAGTTGGCGACGCTGTCGGCCACGAGGACGAAGAGGAGCTGTCGTCGGATGGACGGCAGGGTGATCCGGAAGAACCGCTGGACGCCGGTCGCCCCGTCGAGCTCGGCGGCCTCGAACAGGCTGGGCGGGATGTCCTTGATGCCGGCCACGAGGAAGGTCATCCAGTAGCCGACGCCGACCCAGCTCGCGACGATGACGATCGAGAACAGGGCGAGGTCGGGGCTGATGAGCCACGGGACCGGCTCGATCCCGACGGCGCCGAGGATGGCGTTGAGCGGCCCGTCCGGCCGCATGAGCACGCCCCAGACGATGGCGGAGACGGTCTGCGGGATCGCGATCGGCAGCAGGATCAGCGCGCGCCACACGCCGACGAGCGGGATGTGCTGGACGAGGACGACCGCGAGGAGCAGCGCGAGCCCGATCTGGAACGGGTTGACGATGAGCGAGAACAGCAGCGTCACCTTCAACGTGTTGAGGAAGTCGGGGTCGCCGAACAGGTTCTCGAAGACCGTGAGGGTCAGCGCCCCCGACCGGCTCGTGAACGCGTCGGACCCGGCCCGCACGAGCGGCACGACCCGCAGCACGACGAGCAGCGCGACGGCGGGCAGGAGGAATCCGGTGGCGGCGACGCCGACGCGGGTCCGCGCCGAGAGATGCGGGCGCCGCGGTGCCCGCCGGGCGCCGCCGGCGAGGGGTCGCCCCGGGGCGGGCAGGCCGTCGGACTGGGTCATCTGTCTTCTCTCCTGGACCGCGCGCGGGGGCGGACCTCGTCCGCCCCCGCGCGCTGGGCTGAGGGGCTAGCGCAGCTCGCTGAGCTGACGCTCGAGGGAGTCCTGCGTCGAGCTGAGGACCGAGGCGGGATCGCCGCCGTTGCGCATGTCGGCGAAGGCCTTGCTGATGATCGTCTCGAACTCGACGTAGCCGATGCTCGCGGGACGGTGGACGGCGTGCTCGGCCGTGTCGATCGTGAAGAGCTCCTCGTACCCGGCCGTGGCCTCGGGGGCGATCTCACCGATCCGCTCGAAGTAGGCCGGGAGGGCCTCCTGGTGGACCGGCGGCAGCGCGTAGACGCTGGAGAGGGCCATCGCGCCCTCGGCCGTCAGGGTCGCGCACCTCGCGAACTCCCGGGCCGCCTCCTGCTTCTCGCTGTAGGCGCTGACGCCGACGGACCAGGAGTCGGTCGGCGTGGAGACGTCGCCACCCTCGAAGTACGGCAGGGGCGCCATGCCCCACCCGTCCGCCAGCTCACTCTTCTGCAGGTCGGGGATGTGCGCGGGGATCGAGATGAAGTAGGCGAGCTGACCGCTCGTGAACAGCTCGCGCGTCTGCGTCGCGTCGATGCCCTTCGGAGCCGTGCCGTCGGCGTGGATCTGCCGGTACCACTCGCCGAACTCCACCCACGCGGGCGTGTCGACCTCGGGCTCGAGGTTGCCGTCACCCGTCAGGCCGGGCCCGCCGCCCGCGGAGGCGATGACGGGCTGCAGCGGGTAGAACCGGTCGACCTGCTCGAACTGCATGCCGTTGGCGGCTCCGGCCGCGACGGCGGCGGCCGCGTCGGACGTCAGCTCCTCCCACGTCATCCGGTCCGCGTCGGACGGGCCGGGGTAGGCGATGCCCGCCGCGTCGAGGAGCTCCTTGTTGTAGAAGACGAAGACGTCGCTCGTCCAGATCGGATAGGCGTACTGCTTGCCCTCCCACGTGACGGAGGTGAGCGACGCCGGCAGCAGCGCCTCCTCCATCGCGGGCAGATCGTCGCTCACGTCGGCGAGCCAGCCCTTCGACGCCATCGACGGGATGCGCGGCGGGTCGGTCGCGATGAGGTCGATCGACGAGTCCTGCGCGCCGAGGCGGGACTGGATCTGCGCGATGAGCTCGGTGAACGGGGCCACCTGCTGCTCGACCCTGATGGTGGGCAGGGCCGCCTCGCAGACGTCGATCACGGGCTCCCACGTCTCGGCGCCGCTGGCCTGGAGGAGGGTGAGCGTGACGGTGTCGCCGCTCCCGTCCGTGGTGCCGCCGTCTCCGGTGGCGTCGCCGCCGCCGCTCTGGGTGCCGCACGCCGCGAGGGCGCCGAGCGCGACGGACGCCCCGAGGAGGGCGCCGACTGTCCTGGTCGTTCGCTGTGACTTCACTGTCGTTCCTTCTGCTGACCGGTTGTGGTTGACGAGCTGGGGCTCACGGGGTTGGGGGGAGGGCGCCGGACCGACCTGCAACCCCTGAGGCCAGGTAGTCCCGGATGACGTCCGGGGGGTACCCGAGCGACTCGAGGACGTCGACGGTGTCGGCACCCGAGACCGGGGGCGGTGTCCGCAGGCCCGGGACGTCACCGTCGTACGCGATGGGATGGGCGAGCAGGCGCGCGTCCTCGCCGTTCGCCAGGTGGGCGTCGAGGAAGGCGCCGTTGGCGCGCACCTGCGGGTCGTCGACGACGTCCGCGTACGTGCGCACGGGCGCGCACCAGATGCCGTGCTCCGGCAGCACGGCGAGCCAGTGCTCGGTCGTGCGCTCCCGCAGCCGGGCGCCGACGAGGTCGCTGACCTCCTCCCGCCGGCGGAACTGCTCCGCGCGGGTCGAGCCCCGCAGCGCGTCCAGCTCGAGCGCGTCGGCGAGCGCGTCGCCCGCGGACAGCGAGATCGTGAGCCAGCCGTCGGCGGTCTCGTAGGCGCCGTAGGGGGCCTGGTGGAAGCGCGAGGCCAGCCCCGTCGCGCTCTTCGGGTACAGCTCGGTGCCGTTGAGGTGGTAGCTCAGCGGCTCGAGCTGGAGGTTGAGCGCCGCCGACAGCAGGTTCGCGTCGACGCGGCACCCCTGCCCGGTGCGGGCGCGGCGCACCAGCGCGGCGAGGATGCCGAGCGCCCCGAGGGTGGCGCCGTGCTGGTCGACGACGGCCGTGCCGACCGGCGTCGGACCGGCGTCCGCGCCGCCCGTGAGATCGAGCAGCCCGCTGATGGACTGGATCAGCAGGTCCTGCCCCGGCTCCCCGGCGAGCGGGCCGCGCGGCCCGTAGCCGGACAGCGCGCAGTAGACGATGGACGGGTTCCGGGCGGCGACCGCCTCGTAGGAGAAGCCGAGACGCTCCAGCGCCCCCGGCCGGAAGTTCTGCACCAGGACGTCGCACTCCTCGACGAGCCGCCACAGGACCTCGGCCCCGCGCGGGTCGCGCAGGTCCAGCTCGATGCTGCGCTGGTTGCGGCCGGCCAGCAGGTAGAAGACGCTCTCGTCGCCGAGATAGGACTCGGCCCCCGACCAGTGCCGCTCATAGGCGCCGCCCACCTTCTCGACCTTGACGACATCCGCACCGAGATCGGCGAGGTACTGAACGCAGGAAGGTCCCTGGAGATAGTGGGTCAGGGACACCACCTTGATTCCGTCCAACATTCTGGTATCTCCCTCGATACACGCCCGCGCACAGGAGCCGTCTCCGTCGGTGCGCAGGACACTATGGAGCCGCGCGAGCGAGCAGCAAGTGCCTATGGAAATTACGTTTAGCCGGTGGCTAACGCACGTACTTCGTGAGGTGCCGGGCGACGGCGAGGAGCCCGCCGTCCTGGTTGCGGACGCTGACGCCCGCGACGGAGCGGTCCCGTTCGGCGTCGATCTCCTCGATCACGTACTCGACCTCGAGGGTGTCCCCGATGAAGACCGGCGCGAGGAAGCGCACCCGGTCGTACCCGAGGCTCACGCTGTCCGGCACGGGCTGCCGGCTCAGCGCGTACCGCGTCGAGGCGCCGGACATCAGCCCGACCAGCAGGGCGCCGTGGACCACGCGGCGACCGAACCGCCCGGCCGCCATGTACTCCTCGTCCATGTGGTTCGGGTGGAGGTCGCCGGTGAGGCCGGCGAACAGGTAGACGTCGCTCTCGCTCACCGTGCGACGGAGCAGCACGCGGCTGCCGACTGGCACGGCTCGCGTCCACTCGGGGGCGCCGGACACGTCGGGCGTCTCGTCGGCAGACATCTCCCACTCCTCCTCGGTCTCGGGGCGTCTCGGGGTGCCGGTGCGGGCGCCGCGATGCGGTCCCGCCACCGGCCCGTCACGACAGTAGGTCGACGGGTATGGTGACCGCAATCGTCTCGCAAACTAGCGTTAGGCAGTCGCTAATCATGAGATCCCTCGAGAATCCGTGGCCGCAGGCACCGGCCTCCCCCGAGACCCGCACGGTCCAGTCGGTGAGCCGCGCCTTCGTCGCGCTCCGCACGCTCGCGCAGGCCGGACGGCCGATGAGCCTGTCGGACATCGCGCGACGGATCGGCGTCAGCAAGCCCTCGACCTACCACCTCCTGCGCACCCTGGCGCTGGAGCGGGCCGTGACGAGGACGAACGACGGGCTGTACGAGCTCGGCTGGGGACTGTGGGAGCTGGGCAGCTCCGTCGTGCGCTCCAACGACCTGGCGCGGATCGCCCGGTTCCACCTCGACCAGCTCTCGGAGCAGACCGGCGAGGCGGTCCTGCTGAGCATCCTCGAGGGGCACGCCGTGCTGTACCTCGACCGCGGCCAGGCGAGCGCCGGCTTCGAGCTGATCGCCAACGTCGGGCGCCGCTCGTCGCTGCACGGGAACGCGTCCGGCAAGGTGCTGCTCGCCCACGCGCCCGCGACGTTCATCGACGAGGTCCTGGCGACGCCGCTGCGCTCGTTCACCACGAACTCGATCACCGACCCCGGCGAGCTGCGCGCGGAGCTGGAGCGGGTGCGCGCGGCCGGGCACGCCGTCTGCTGGCAGGAGCAGGAGCTCGGGATGAGCAGCGTCGGCGTCCCCATCCGGGACCACGCCGGCGACGTCGTCGCCGCGCTCGCGGTCGCCGGGCCGGCGACCCGGGTCAACGAGAGCACCGCCGCCACCCTCGTCGACCTCCTCGAGGCCGAGGCGGAGGCGATCTCGGCCGGCCTCGGCCCTCGGTAGCACCTCGCTAACGTAAATTCGGCGGGTCATTGCTTCCCTATTCGGGAACTCACTACCGTTCTCGAGGCGACCGTTCTCACGGTGAGGTGCACGGTCGCTCGACGACGGAAAGGGCCCTCTCGAATGACGCGACCAGGAATGGCGATCGACCCGTCACCGATCGACACGGCGGGAATCATCGAATTCGCCGCGAACCAGGTGCGTCGCCTCGTCGACACCCATCCCGACGCCATTCCCGTCCACACGCGTGACGGCCGCTGGCTGATAGCCGACGACGCCTGGGCCCCGTCCTGGACCGGCGGCTTCCTCGCCGGCCAGATGTGGGTGCTCGCCGGCCTGCACCCCGACGGCTCGTGGCGCGAGCGCGCCGAGCACTACTCGCGACTCGTCGAGAGTCGGCGCCACGACCGCGGGACGCACGACATCGGGTTCCTGTTCACCCCGAGCTGGGGTCGCTGGCACCGGGCGGCACCGTCGGAGCGCACGGCGACCGTGCTCGTCGATGCCGCCCGCTCGCTCGCGAGCAACTTCAACGAGAACGGGCGCTACATCCGTACCTGGGTCGACCCGGGGAGCACCTTCATCGACATCATGATGAACGTCGACCTCCTCTTCGAGGCCGCGGCCATCGCAGACGACCCGTCCCTGTCGGGCGTGGCTTACGAGCACGCGCGGACCAGCCGTCGCCACCTCGTCCGCGGCGACGCCACGACGGCGCACGAGGGCTGGTTCGACCCCCTGACCGGGGAGTTCCAGCGCCACGCGACGCACCAGGGGTACCGCTCGGACTCGAGCTGGGTCCGGGGACACGCCTGGGCGCTGTACGGGTTCACCTCCTGCTACATCCGCACGGGCGACGCCGACTTCCTCGACACGGCCCGCGCGCTCGCCGACACCTACCTGCGCCACGCCGACGGCGACCCGGTCCCGCCCAACGACTGGGAGGACCCGGTCCCCGAGCACCCCTACGAGGCGTCGGCCGGATCGATCCTGAGCTCCGCGCTGCTCCAGCTCGCGGAGGTCGACGTCGAGCGGCGCAACCGGTACGAGGGCGCCGGGCTGCGCCTGCTGGGCCGGCTGGGCTCGCCGCCCTTCCTCGCGGTCGACGACCCCGCATGGGAGGGGCTCATCCGCCTCGCGACGTACCACCGGGCGAACGGTCTCGGCGTCCAGGAGAGCAACATGTGGGGCGACTACTACTTCCTCGAGGCCGTCGAGCGGGCCGCAGCGCTCGGTCGAGCCGCGACGGCCGAGGCGCGGTAGCCACCTGGCCCGGCCGGCGGCCGGCCCGACCGACCGTCAGAGCGGGTGGCGCCAGCGCACCAGCGCGCGGGAGGCCGAGACCTGCCCGGCCGTCCGCGGCGAGCGCCGCCCGAGCGGGAGCGGCTCCACGTCACCGGTCGCCGACGCCGCGAACACCCGGCCGGCCGAGCCGCGCAGCTCCTCGATCGTGCGCTCGAGCCGCGCGACCTCCCGCTCGAGCGAGAGGATCCGGCGGATGCCCTCGAGGTTGATCCCCTCGAGGGACAGCCGCTGGACCTCGCGCAGCGCGTCGATGTCGGCCTGCGAGTAGCGCCGGCCGCGACCGGGGGCGCGCGCGGGCACCACGAGGCCGAGCCGGTCGTACTGCCGCAGCGTCTGGGCGTGCATGCCCGCGACCGCCGCCGCCACCGAGACCGGGAGGACGGGGGCCGTGTAGGCGTCGTGCCGAGCGTTCATCGTCCGTGCCGTCCGTGCTGTCCGTGCCTAGAGTGCCCGCGCGGCCGCGTGGAGCGAGGCGCGCGGGTCGGCGTCGGCGGTGGCGGCGGCGAACGCCTCGACGGCCTCTCGCGCCTGCGGGGTGAGCCGGTCCGGCACCACGACCTCGAGCGTCACGATGAGGTTGCCCGTGCCCGCCTTCGCCGTGATCCCCTTGCCGCGCACGCGCAGCTTCTTGCCGGACGGGGAGCCCGCCGGGACCTTGACCTTGACGGTGCCGCCGTCGAACGTCGGCACCGCGATGGTCGCGCCGAGCGCCGCCTCCGCGAAGGAGATCGGCACCGTGATCGTGAGGTCGCGCCCCTCGATCCCGTAGACCGGGTTCTCGGGAACCGTGACGTCGACGACGAGGTCGCCGGGCTCGCCGCCGCCGGCCCCGGGGCGTCCCCGGCCGCGCAGCTTGATCTTCTGCCCGTCGCGCACGCCGGCCGGGATGCGGACCGTCATGGGACGGCCCTCGACCGTCACCGACATCTCACCGCCCTCGACCGCCGTGCGGAACGGGATGGTGAGGCTGGCGTGCAGGTCGCTCCCGCGCTCCGGGCCGCCGAAGCCGGCCCGGCGTCCGCCGAAGCCGGAGCCGTAGCCGGCCCCGCCCCGCGCGCCCCCGGCGGCCCCACCGAACATCCCGGAGAGGATGTCGTCGAGGTCGACGTCGGGGCTGCCGTAGCCGCCCCCGCCGCCCGTCGAGTACCGCATCCGCTGACCACCGGCTCCGCCGCCGAACATGCCGGAGAAGACGTCCTCGAACCCGCCGCCGGCACCCGGACCGCCGGGTCCACCGGCGAACCGCGCCCCGCCGGACGCCATGGCGCGCAGGCTGTCGTACTGCTCGCGCTCCTTGGGGTCCGACAGGACCGCGTAGGCCTCGCCGACCTCCTTGAAGCGCGCCTCGGCCACGTCGTCACCCGGGTTCTGGTCGGGGTGGTACTGGCGGGCGAGCTTGCGGTACGCCTTCTTGATGGCGGCTTCGTCCGCGTCCTTCGCAACGCCGAGGATCTTGTAGAAGTCCTTCTCGAGCCAGTCCTGGCCACCACTCATGATCGCCTCCTTCCTGGTGCCAGCGCCCCGCGCAGACGTGCCGGTGCCTGCGTCACGCCGGACCCGCCACGCCGACGCGGGCGGGGCGGATCACGACGTCACCCCGGCGGTAGCCGGGCTGGGCGACCATCGCGACGGTCGTGGTCGTGGCGTCCGGGTCGTCGGTGTGCATGAGCGCCTCGTGGAGCTCGGGATCGAACTCGTCCCCGGTCGCGCCGTAGCGCACGACGCCGAACCGGGTCTCGAGCACCTGCTCGAGCTTGTCGGCGATCGAGAGGAACGGTCCGGACAGCTCGCCGTGCCGGCGGGCCAGCTCGATGTCGTCGAGCACCGGGACGATCGCCTCCACGACGTCGGCGCGGCCGGTCTCCCTCGCCTGCGCCTCGAGCTCGCGCGAGCGCTTCACGAACGCGTTGAACCGCTGGTCGATGTTGTAGGCGTCGGCCTTGGCCCTGGCGAGCTGGTCCTGCAGGTCGAGCACGTCGGCCAGCACGCGCTCCGCGTCGCCCTCGGCGTCCGCGCCGTCGGCCGCGGCCGACGGCGCGGTGCCGTCGGCCGCGGTCCCGGCGGGACCCTCGCGGCGCTCGCCCGCGGTGGACGCGGCGGCATCGGCCGACGGCACGCCGGCCTGCCCGTCCACCTCGTCCTGACCCGGCTCGTGCTGCGAGTCGGTGGTCACTTGTTCTCGTCCTCCTCGTCGACGACCTCGGCGTCCACCACGTCGTCGTCGGACGCGGCGCCGGCGGGGGCGCCCTCGTCCGGCGTCGCGCCGGAGGCGGCCGCCTGGTCGGCCGCGTAGACGGCCTCGCCGATCTTCTGCGCGGACTGGGTAAGCCTGGCCGTCGCGGCCTTGACGGCCTCGATGTCCGTGCCGCCGAGCGCGGAGTTGACCTCGCTGATCGCCTCGTTCACCGTGCTGGCGACGTCGGCCGGGATCTTGTCCTCGTTGTCCTTGAGCTGCTTCTGGATCGCGTAGACGAGCTGCTCGGCCTGGTTGCGGGTGTCGATCTCCTCGCGACGCTTGGCGTCCTCGGCCGCGTGGGCCTCGGCCTCCTTGATCATCCGGTCGATCTCGTCCTTCGGCAGGGCCGAGCCGCCCGTGATCGTCATCGACTGCTCCTTGCCCGTGCCACGGTCCTTGGCGGAGACGTGGACGATGCCGTTGGCGTCGATGTCGAAGGTGACCTCGATCTGCGGCAGGCCGCGCGGCGCCGGCGCGATGCCGGTCAGCTCGAACGTGCCGAGGGCCTTGTTGTCCGAGGCCATGTCGCGCTCACCCTGGAAGACCTGGATGAGGACGGAGGGCTGGTTGTCCTCGGCCGTGGAGAAGACCTCGCTGCGCTTGGTCGGGATGGCCGTGTTCCGCTCGATGAGCTTCGTCATGACGCCACCCTTGGTCTCGATGCCGAGGGACAGCGGCGTGACGTCGATGAGCAGGACGTCCTTGCGGTCGCCCTTGAGGACGCCGGCCTGGAGCGCGGCGCCGATGGCGACGACCTCGTCCGGGTTCACGCCCTTGTTCGGCTCCTTGCCGCCCGTCAGCTCCTTGACGACCTCGGTGATGGCCGGCATGCGCGTCGAGCCGCCGACGAGGACGACGTGGTCGATCTCGTCGACCTTGATGCCCGCGTCCTTGATGACGTTGTGGAACGGCGCCTTGGTGCGCTCCACGAGGTCGGCCGTCATCTGCTGGAACTGCGCCCGCGTGAGCGTCTTCTCCAGGTGGATCGGGCCGTTCTCCGTCATCGACAGGTACTGCAGCGAGATCGTGGTCGAGGACGCGGAGGAGAGCTCCTTCTTCGCCGTCTCGGCCGCCTCGCGCAGACGCTGGAGGGCGATCTTGTCCTTGGACAGGTCGACGCCGTAGGAGTTCTTCACCTCGCTGACCAGCCAGTCGACGATCCGCTGGTCCCAGTCGTCACCGCCGAGGCGGTTGTCGCCGTTGGTCGCGCGGACCTGGATCGTGGAGAACCCGTCCTCGTCCTTGCCCACCTCGAGGAGGGACACGTCGAACGTGCCGCCACCGAGGTCGAACACGAGGATGAGCTCGTCCTCCTTGCCCTTCTCCAGCCCGTAGGCGAGGGCGGCGGCGGTCGGCTCGTTGATGATCCGCAGGACGTTGAGCCCGGCGATCTGGCCGGCGTCCTTGGTCGCCTGGCGCTCGGCGTCGTTGAAGTACGCGGGGACGGTGATGACCGCGTCGGTCACCGGCTCGCCCAGGTAGGACTCGGCGTCCTTCTTGAGCTTGCCGAGGATGCGCGCGGAGATCTCCTGCGCCGTGTACTGCTTGCCGTCGATGTCCTGGCTCCAGTCGGTGCCCATGTGGCGCTTGACGGAGGAGATGGTCCGGTCGACGTTGGTGACGGCCTGCCGCTTGGCGATCTCACCGACGAGGACCTCGCCGTTCTTGCTGAACGCCACGACGGACGGGGTGGTGCGGAACCCCTCCGCGTTCGCGATGACGGTGGGCTCGCCGCCCTCGAGGACGGCCACGCAGGAGTTGGTCGTGCCGAGGTCGATGCCGACTGCTCGTGCCATGTGTGTGTTCCTCACTTCTGTGACTCGGTTCCGCGACCCGTGCGGGTCGCGGCGATGTTCATCGGACTGGTTGAGTCCGCCACGCTCAAGTTTGCTCCGTCTTGACGGACAGGTCAAGCACGAGTTGAGCCGAGTCGACTCAAGGCGGCCGGCGATCGGCGAGATTCCGCGGTTCCTGCGCGCCGACGCCACGGAAGGTGAGCGGACTCACACCGCGGCGGTGCGAGGATCGTGGGATGAGTGCTGCGGTTCGGTATGTCGCGATCGGGGACAGCTTCACCGAGGGGGTCGGCGACGAGGTGGCCGGGACGCCCCGGGGCTGGGCCGACCTCGTCGCGGCCGGGCTGGCGGACCGCCACGGCGAGATCGACTACGCGAACCTCGCGATCCGCGGGCGGCTGCTCCGGCCGATCGCGACGACGCAGGTCGACCAGGTGCTGGCCCTCGACCCGCTGCCGACGATGGTGACGATCAACGGCGGCGGCAACGACATGCTGCGTCGCGGCATGGACGCCGCGACGCTGCTCGGGCTCATCCGCACGGCCGCCGCGCGCGTGGCGGACGCCGGCATCGAGCCCGTGCTGCTCGCCGGCCCCGACCCGTCGGCGCGGCTGCCGATGCCGGCCCTCGTCCACGCCCGCGGGACGGAGCTGACGGACGGCGTCGCGGCCCTCGCCGAGGAGACCGGTACGCGGTTCGTCAACGTCTTCGCCGACGAGGAGATCCGCGAGCCCCGGTACTGGTCGGCCGACCGGCTCCACCTCAACCCGCACGGGCACCGTCGCGCGGCCGACCTCGTGCTCGCGGGGCTCGGGGTTCCCCAGCCGGCGCGCGGGTCCGTCCCGCCGCTCGCGGCCCGGCCGCGCCTCGTCGACGACGCGGCGTTCTACGGGCGGTACGTGCTGCCGTGGCTGGGCCGGCGGCTGTGGCGGCGCTCGTCCGGCGACGGCCGCGTCGCGAAGCTGCCGACCTGGACGCGGGTGACGGCGGGCACCACGGGAGCCGGGGACGCCTAGAACGTGACGAGGTCGCCGCGGGTCACCTGGTCACGCCGGATGCCCGCGAGGAGCAGGCCGACCAGCTCGCCCGCGACGGCCACGTCCGTCACCTTGCGGAACTGCTCGATCCCGTTCACCTCGGCGCGGGCGACCTCCTGGCCCTCCCGCACGATCCGGACCCACTCACCGACCCGCACCGTCCCGGCGGCCACGCGGCCCGTCACGACCGTCCCGCGGCCCGTGATCGAGAAGACGTCCTCGACCTCGAGCGCGAGCTCGCCCGACTCCGAGCCGGCCGGCGTGCCGAACGGGCTCGGGGACCCGTAGGGGCTCGCCGTCCCACCGTGTCCCGCCCCGGCGTCGCCGCGCGGGACGTACGACCCGGGCCCGGTGAGGTCGGCGTACGACGTCGGCCCCCGGACCCCGCCGTCGGCGACGCCGTCGACCTGACCGGGCACGGCGCTCGTCGCGCCACCGGCCTCCCACGCCGCGGCCGCGGCGGCCGCCGACGGCGTCGGCTGGCTCGTGGGACGGCTCCGGAACACCGCGCGCGTCATGTTGAGCCCGCACACGAGCGCGACGCCGACGAGGACCCACAGCCCGATGCCGGACCCGCTGAGGCGGATGAACAGGACCGTCGCGGCGACGAGCAGGACCATGTTGACGAAGGCGGCCCGGATGATCGCGCGGTTCTGCGGCGGAACGGCGTTCCGGCCGCCCGAGGACGCGGCGGCGTCGGACGGCTGACGGGGGTCGTCGTAGGGACTCATCCTTCGACGCTACTCGCCCGCGCACGGCCCTGCCGAGCCCCGACCGGCCCGCGTCCGGCCCCGACCGCGCCGTCACCCTCCCCGGACGACGGCGCCCGCGCCGGTACATTCGCGGGCATGGCAGACCCGACCGCGCGGCCGCGTGCCGCGTGGCACCCGACCTGGACGGAGCCGAGCGGCCCCGCCTACCGCGACGTCACGAGCCGGAGCGCCTGGATCGACCTGCGCGCCCTCGCCTGGTTCGTCCTCCTCGCGCTGGCCGGCCTCGTCATGGCGTCGGTCGCCCGCAACGCGACGGCCGGGCTCGACGAGGACCTGCGCAACGCGCTCGCCGGGGCGCCCCGGACGATCCTGCACATCGCCCTCGTCCTGCTCCAGGGCCTCGCGCTCGTCGGCCTCGTCGCGTTCCCGGCGGCTCTCGCCCTCGCGCGGCACTGGGGTCTGCTGGGCCGGGCCGTCCTCGCCGGCGTCGCCGGCGGCGGGGCGTTCTGGGCGCTCACCCACCTGCACCTGCTCCAGCCGGGCGCCGACCTCACCCCGATCGCCGCCGGCCTCGGCCCGGCGCCGTCGTCGATCCTCATCGCCGCGGCCGCGGCCGTCGTCGCGACGCTGCGCCCGGTCTCCTCGGCCGCCTGGCTCGGCCCCCTGTGGACGTGGCTCGCGCTGCTCGCCGTGCTGCGGACGCTCGCGTCGCCCGAGGCCCCGCTCGACGTCGTCCTCGCGATCGGCGTGGGCGGCACGATCGGGACGGGCGTGCTGCTCGCGTTCGGTCGCGTCGTCCACCGGCTCACGGCGGCGGGCGTCGCGGCGACGCTGGCGGAGGCGAGCACCCCCGTCGTCGCGCTCAGCCCGAGCGCCCCCGCGCTCGACTCGTGGCAGTGGCTCGCCCGGACGGCCCCCGGGACGGCGCTCGGCGTCGACACCCCCGCGGGCGGCGACACGCTCCTCCTGCGGGTGGTCGACCGGTACACCTGGCGCCAGGAGAACCTCGCCGGCACGTACCGCCGCCTGCGCCTGCGCGTGTTCTCCGGCGGCCGGACCGCCTCGCCCGTGGCGGCCGTGACGTCGGAGGCGATGATCGGCCTGCTCGCCGCGGACCGCGGCGTCCACGTCCCGCGGGTCCGCGTCGTCGCCCGGGCGCCCGAGGGCGAGGCCCTCCTCGCCGTCGACGACGTCGCGGGCATCCCGCTGGCCGACGCCGCCGACGCCGACGTCACGGAGTCCGTGCTGCGCGCCGTCTGGTCCGAGGTGGCGGCGCTGCACTCCCACCGGATCGCCCACCACGCGCTCACCTCGCGGGCGCTGCTCGTCCACGACGGCGCGGGCCACGACGTCCCGGCGGGCGACGACGCGGCGGACGACGACGCGGCGCCGACCGTGTGGATCACGTCGTTCGGACGCGGCCAGGCGGGAGCCGACGACGACGCGCTGCTCGGCGACGTCGCCGACCTCCTCGCCTCGACGTACGCGCAGGTCGGGCCGGCGCGCGCGGTCGCCCCCGCCGTCGCGGTGCTGGGCGGCGACCGGGTGAGCGACGCGTCGCGGCTGCTCGTCCCGGTGGCCCTCCCCCGGCGCACGCGCGACGCGCTCAAGCAGACCTCCGGCGGCCTCGACCCGCTGCTGGAGGAGATCGCGACGCAGACCGGCGTCCCCCGGCAGAAGCCGCTGCCGATCGAGCGGTTCCGCCCGCGGACCCTCGTCGCGGCGCTCGCGCTCGTCGTCGCGTTCTACTTCCTCGCCCCGGAGCTGGCCGAGTGGCCGACCATGATCGACTCCGTCCGGCACGCCGACTGGGGCTGGCTGCCGCTGCTCCTCGTCGCCTCCGCGCTCACCTACGTCGGGTGCGGGATCGGGCTCGCCGGGTCGACCCCCGGACGCGTCCCGCCCGTCGACGCCGGCCTGGTGGCGCTGGCCAGCTCGTTCGTCGCGACGTTCTCCCCGCCCGGCCTGTCGACCATCGGCCTCAACGTCCGCTTCCTCCAGCAGCGCGGCTATCCCCTGCCCGTCGCCATCTCGGCGAGCGCGGCGAAGGAGGCGGCCGTCGTGGCCGTCCAGGTCGTCCTCATCGTCGTGTTCGCGCTGTGGGGCGGGACGACGGGCGTGTTCGACGATCTCGTCTCGCACCTGCCGTCCGAGCGGGTGCTCGTCGGCGCCGGCGTCGCCGTCGTGGTGGTCGTCGCGGTGCTGCTCGCCGTCCCGCGCGTCCGCTCGCTGCTCCGCTCGCACGTCCTGCCGTCGGCGCGGCAGGGCATCGAGGCGCTCCAGCCCGTCATGACGTCGCCGTGGAAGATGACGCAGCTCGTCGTCGGCGTGGCGCTCCTGCCGCTCGGCTACGCGTTCTCGCTGTTCGCCGCGTCGCGCGCCTTCGACGCGACGACGCCGCTCGTCGCCGTCGTGCTGGTGTCGCTGACCGCCGGGTCGCTCGCGAGCGCCGCGCCGACGCCGGGCGGGATCGGCGCCGTCGAGGCCGTGCTGACGGCGGCGCTCGTGGCGATCGGGATGTCGACGTCGGCGGCGCTCGCCGCGGTCCTGCTCTACCGGCTGGTCACGTTCTGGCTGCCGATCCCGCCGGGGTTCGTCTCGTTCCGCGTGCTGACGAAGCGGGAGATCCTCTAGTGCGGTCCGCGAGGGGTGCGGCGCGGCGTCGCACGGCGCAGCGTCGCGCAGTCGGCGACGGCGACGGCGACGGCGACGGCCGTAGGGTTGGCCGGTGATCCGACGCTCCCTCGCCCGCCTGTACTGGCGGCTCAGCCGGTGGGCTCTCGTGAGCGAGCCGCAGCCGCCCGCCACGACGGCCCGCGTCATCATCGGCACCCCGCACACGTCCAACTGGGACGGCGTGCTCATGGTCGCGATCGCCTGGACCTACGACATCGAGCTGCACTGGCTCGGCAAGAAGCAGCTCTTCGCTCCACCGCTCGGCCTGCTCACGCGGGCGCTCGGCGGGATCCCGGTCGACCGCGCGAACCCCGGCCGGCTGGTGGAGGAGATCGTGGCGGGCCAGAGCGAGCGGCCGTTCTCGATCGTCGTGACGCCGGAGGGCACGCGGCGCGGCGGCGGGGGCTGGAAGTCCGGCTTCTACCGGATCGCGCGCGAGGCCGACCTGCCCGTCACGCTCGGCTACGTCGACCGGGACACCATGACGTGCGGGCTCGGGCCGACGATCGAGCTGACGGGCGACGTCGGGGCCGACATGGACGTCATCCGCGCCTTCTACGCCGACAAGTCGGGGCTGCGGCCGGCCAACCGCTCCGAGCCGCGGCTCGCGCAGGAGCCGCGGGGCGGGGACGACCGGCCGGTCGAACCGGCCTGACCCGGTCGGCCTGCGAGAATCACCCCGTGGCCATCCTTCCCATCGTCGTCTCCGGCGACCCCGTCCTGCACCGCCCGGCCGAGCCGGTCGCCGAGATCACGGACGAGGTCCGCACCCTCGTCGCCGACATGTACGAGACCATGGACGCCGCCCCCGGCGTCGGGCTCGCCGCTCCGCAGGTCGGCGTCGGGCTGCGCATCTTCACCTACAGCTACGTCGATGACGACGACGCCCCGTGGCGCGGCGTGGTCCTCAACCCCGAGCTGTGGATGACGCCGCTCGAGCCGGGCGAGCCCGACGAGGAGACCGAGGAGGAGGGCTGCCTGTCGTTCCCGGGCGAGCGCTTCCCGCTGCGTCGCTCCGAGCACGCGGTCGTCACCGGGATCGACCTCGACGGCGAGCCCGTCCGGCTCGACGTGACCGGCTGGCGCGCGCGCATCCTCCAGCACGAGTTCGACCACCTGCTCGGCTACCTCTACACGGACCGGCTCTCCCGCAAGGAGCGGCAGATCTGCCAGAAGATCTCGAAGAAGCGCGGCTGGGGCGTCGAGGGCGTGTCGTGGACGCCGGGCGTCGACGAGGTCGGCGAGGGCTGATCCACAGGCCGTCGCGGCGAACCGGCGTGAGTGTCGGGGGCGTGGGCTAGCGTCGCGACATGGACGACACACGGTCCCGCGAGCTCCTCGACCGCGCCCGCGGCTGCCTCACCGGCCTCGCCGTCGGGGATGCGCTCGGCATGCCGACGCAGTGCCTCCCGTTCGCGCTCGTCCGCGAGCGCTACGGCCTGCTCGCCGGGTTCGAGCCCGGCCCGGCGGACAACCCGATCTCGGGCGGCATGGCGGCCGGCCGGATCACCGACGACACGGAGCAGACCGTGCTGCTCGCGCGATCCCTGCTCGACGACGACGCGGCGGGGCCCGGCCGCGTCGACCCGCTCGCCTTCGCGCGGGAGCTCCTCGCGTGGCACGGCCGGATGGTCGAGACCGGCTCCGAGGACCTGCTCGGGCCGAGCACGCTGCGCGCCGTCGAGGCCATCGCCGCCGGCGCCGACCCGCTCACGACGGGCCGCTGGGGCGACACGAACGGAGCCGCGATGCGCGTCGCGCCCGTCGGCATCCTCGTCCCGCCGCGACCGCTCGAGGAGCTGGCCCGGCGGGTGCACGAGGTGAGCCGGCCGACGCACGACACGAACGTCGCCGTCGCGGGTGCGGCCGCCGTGGCCGCGGCCGTCAGCTCCGCGCTGGAGGGTGCCGACGTCGCCGAGGCGACGGACCTCGCGGTCGAGGCGGCGCACCTGGGCGGCGAGCTCGGGCAGTACGTGCCGGGGGCCGACGTCGCGATGCGGATCGAGTGGGCGCTCGACGTGGTGCGCGAGCAGCCGCTCGAGGCCGGGCTCGAGCTGATCTCCGAGCTCGTCGGCACGAGCATGGCGACGCAGGAGTCCGTCCCCGCGGCGTTCGCGATCCTCTCGCTCACGCCCGATCCCTGGCTCGCCCTGCGCGCCGCCGCCTCGCTCGGCGGCGACTCGGACACGATCGCGGCGATCGTCGGCGCCATCGCGGGGGCCGCGGGGGCCAGCTGGCCGGACGACGTGGTCGCCGCCCTGCTCGCCACCAACCCGGCCCTGGCCGACGGGCCGTCAGCGCTCGACCGGCTCGCGGCGCGCCTGGTCGAGCTGCGCCTCGGCGCCGGGCGCTCCACCGGGGCCGCCGAGAGGGCTGGCCGATGAGCCCCACCGTGTACTCGACCGTGTCCGCGATCGTCGACCTGCCGCTCGCCATGCCGCACCTGCCCGAGCGCGGCGGGGACGTGCTCGGGACCGCGGCTGACCCGACCCCCGGCGGGGGCGTCAACACGGCGCTCGCCGCCGCGCGCCAGGGAGCGGCGACCGTGCTCGCCAGCCCGCTCGGTGCCGGCGAGTGGGGCCGGCTCGCGCGGGCGGCCCTGGAGGCCGAGGGAGTCGCCTGCCCGGTCACCGCGGACGGCGGAGCCGGCGACACCGGGCTGTGCGTCACCGTGGTCGAGCCGGACGGCGAGCGCACCTTCCTCACGGCGGCCGGGGTCGAGGCGGACCTGCGTCCCGAGTGGCTCGCGCCGATCGCGGCCGGCCCGGCGGACGTCGTGGTCGTCTCCGGCTACGACCTCGCCTACGACTCGGGGGCCGTGCTCGCCGACTGGCTGGAGTCGGACGCCGTCCGGGGTCGGATCGTCCTGGACGTGAGCCCGGTGTGCGACGTCGTGGCACCCGACCTCCTCGACCGCGTGCTGGCGCGCGCCGCGGTCGTGAGCCTCAACGAGCGGGAGACCGGCCTGCTCGGCGGGGCGTCGGCGGTGCGGTCGCGGCTCGGCTCGCTCGGCAACCCGGGCGCCGCCGTGCTGCACCGGCTCGGCGCCGCCGGGACCCGGGTCGAGACGAACGACGGTGGCCTGGCCGAGGTGTCCGTGCCGTCGCTGCACCTGGAGCCGGGCCGCGTCGTCGACACGACCGGGGCCGGGGACGCCCACACCGGCGTGCTCGCGGCCTGCCTCGCCGCGGGGTGGGAGCTGTCGGCGGCCGTGCGACGGGCCAACCTCGCCGGCGCGATCACGGTCACCCGCCGCGGCCCCGCCACCTGCCCGACGGCCGCGGAGCTCGACGCCCTCGGGGTGTAGGTCCGGGCAGGCGGGCCGGGCCAAGGTCGGCCATGGCCACGCCACAACCGCATCCACGCGCGGACCCGGCCCCACCGTGGCCACGGCCACCACCGTGGCCACCACACGACCGCATCGGGCACCACTTCTCCCGTCCGGAGCCGTCACCACGACCGTCTGCGCAGGACGAGTCACGGACCCGGCTCCGCGGTGGCCACGGCCACCACCGTGGCCACCACACGACCGCATCGCCCCCGCGACCCGGCCCCACGGTGGCCACGGCGAGCGCCGTGGCCACCGACCGGCCGCCTCACCGGGCGGAACGCGCCCGGGCCGTCCTTGACCCCGGCGTGGCGGTGATGGACGAAAGGTCACGATTCGGTAACACTGGCGTGAGGCAGGTCACATGGCCGGCCCATGACGTGCTCGAGGAGGTGCGCGATGGCGCTTGTTCGCGAGTCCCAGGTCGAGTCGCCGATGCTGCCGGGCCACGCGGTCCGGCCCTCGGGCGGAGGCGCGGCACGCTGGCTCTGGGCCGGCCTCGCCTTCGCGATCGGGCTGTTCATCGGGGGCGGCGGCCCCCTCGCCTGGACCGCGGTCGCCGCGATGATGCTGACGGGCCTCGTCGGCGTCGCGCACCGGCAGCGCTGGGCGCGCTCGGTCCTGTGGATCGGCACGGGCCTGTGCCTCGGACTGTGCCTCCACCTCACGCTGGCGCTCGTCCGCGCCGAGGAGATCGCGCTCCTCCCCGGTGTCGGCTGACCCCTACACTCGCCTCATGCAGAGCCAGCAGGCCAAGCGCCTCGAGAAGGTGGCCGACGCCATCTCCGCCATCAAGGATCCGCTGGTCCGGCTGGCCGCCGCCCGCGAGGCGCGCGAGCGGTTCGAGCAGCTCGAGCTGGAGCAGGTGAAGCGGCTGCGTCGCGAGGGCGCGACCTGGAGCAAGATCGGCGCGCTCTATGGCCTCACGAAGCAGGGGGCGCAGCAGCGCTTCAAGTCGCGCATCGACGCGACGTAGTCTCGCCGCCGCCGCCGCGCTCGGCTCGACCCACCGGCCACCGGCCCCCCGAGAACGCACCGGCCGAGCTCGGCGACCTGACGGGTCGTAGGCGGGGACGGCCCGGTCATCCCCGGGGTGGACGGCGGCGCTGCGACCACGGTCGACTCCCGACCCCCGACGTCGGAACCGTCGACGGACGAGGCGGCGGCCCCCCGGTCGGCACGCTGGAACCATGACCGACACCACCGGCACCCGACCTGCCTTCGACCCCGCCCGCCCGACCCCCGACGCCACCGGCCTCGAGGCGATCGCCCTGACCAAGACCTACGGCGACGGCCCTACCGCCACGCACGCGCTCGCCGGCGTCGACCTGCGCGTCGCGCCCGGGGAGTCGCTCGCGATCATGGGCCCGTCGGGCTCGGGCAAGACGACGCTGCTGCACGTCCTGGCCGGCATCCTCCCGCCGACCGCCGGCACCGCGATGTGGCGCGGGCGCTCGCTCGCCGACCTCTCCGACGCCGACCGGACCAAGCTGCGCCGCTCGGAGTTCGGCTTCGTCTTCCAGTCCGGCCAGCTCCTGCCCGAGCTGCCGGCCGACGAGAACGTCGCGCTCCCGCTCATGCTCGCCGGCGTCGCGCGCGCCGAGGCGACGGCCCGCGCCCGCCAGTGGCTCGCCCACCTCGGGCTGCGGGGCATGGAGGGCCGCCGACCGGGCGAGCTGTCCGGCGGACAGGCGCAGCGCGTCGCCATCGCCCGCGCCCTCGTCGGCAACCCGGGCGTCATCTTCGCCGACGAGCCGACCGGCGCCCTCGACCAGACGACGGGCTGGGAGGTCATGAACGCCCTCACCACCGCGTGCCGCGCCCAGGGCGCCTCGCTCGTGCTCGTGACCCACGACGTCGACGTCGCCCACTGGTGCTCCCGGACCATCCAGATGCGCGACGGGCTCGTCGTCGGCGAGCAGCGTCAGGTCCCGACGACCGGCGCCACCGGCACCACGGGCGCCACCGGCACCACGGGCACCGAGGGGGCCGCGCGATGAGCACGCTGCGCCTGTGGGCCCTGCTGCGCCGCCGGTCCCGTCGCGACTCCCGCGACCCGGCGAGCCTCACCTCGACCCTCGCCGTCATCGCCTTCGCCGCGACCACCGCCGTCACGCTCGTCGTGCTCGGCGGCCTGCTCGCGTTCATCGACCGGGCCAGGGCCGGCGTCGGCAGCGCCTCCTACGACGGCTGGGTCTACGTGAACTTCGCCGTCTTCGCCGTCATCCTCCTGCTGGTCCCGCTCTCCACCCTCGGGGGCGCGGCCGCGCGGCTCGCCATGGCCCGGCGCGACGCGCGCCTCGCCACCATGCGGCTCGTGGGCGCGACGACGACGCAGGTCACGCTGCTCACCCTGCTCGACGCCGCCGTCCAGGCGCTCATCGGGGCCGCGATCGGGATCGGTCTCTACGGCGCCCTCCTGCCGCTCGTCGCCCGGCTCAGCTTCCAGGACCGCACGTTCGACCTGGCGGAGCTCTGGGTCGGCGTGCCGAACGTGCTGCTCACCGTCGCTGGCGTGCTCGTCATCGCGCTCGTCTCGGCCGCGTCGAGCCTGCAGCGCGTCGCGGTCACGCCGCTCGGCGTGGCGACGCGTCAGTCCCCGCCGGCGCTCACCTGGCTGCGCGGGCTCTCCGTCGTCGTCGTGGTCGCCGCCATCGTCGTCGTCAACCAGTTCGCGGGCGCCGCGGGGATGGTCGTCATCTTCGTGCTCATGGGGTTCATCGGGATCGGCATGTTCACGCTCAACCTCGTCGGGCCGTGGCTGCTCTCGCTCGTCGCCCGCATGGTCGCGTCCCGGACGCGGAAGGTCTCGACGCTGCTCGCCGCCCGGCGCGTCATCGACAGCCCCAAGACCGGCTGGCGCAGCGTCGGCGGCGTCGCGATCGCGACGTTCGTCGCGGGCGTGACGTCGATCATCGCGATCGTGCCCGAGTCGATGGCCTCCAGCCCGGACGAGGCGGTGTTCCTGCGCGACATCGGGACGGGCGGGCTGCTGACGCTCGGCATCGCCGGCATCCTGGCCGGCGTCTCGACGGGCGTCATGCAGGCCGGGCGCGTCATCGACCAGCGGCAGGAGTACGCCAACCTCGTCCTCGCGGGGACACCGCGCGCGACGCTCGACGGCGCCCGGTTCCGCGAGACGCTCATCCCGCTGCTCACGGCGGTCGGGACGGCGACGGTCGCGATCCTGATCTTCCTCGTCCCGATCCTCGGCATGAGCGCGTTCGCCCAGCCGGGCGTCGTCCTGCGCTACGCCCTCAGCATCCTCGCCGCGTGCGCGCTGGTGCTGCTCGGCGGCGCGGCGACCCGCGTCGTCGCGCACCGGATGACGGCGCAGGCCGCCTGACCCGGGCGGTCGGGTCAGTCCGACCCGACCGCCGACGCGGGGATCTCGTCGGGCCGGTAGCGCGGCAGGCGCGAGGCGGGGAGCGTCGCGAGGATGCTGATGCCGGCCAGGACGAGGAAGCCGATCCGCAGGGTCCGCAGACGCTGCTCCTCGTTGAGGGCGACGGCCGCCTCGATCTGGTCGGGCGTGGCCGTCGTCTCCTCCAGCGCCGCGCGCAGGTCCTCGTTGCTCACGAAGTTGACGTTGTCCAGGTCGACCTGCGCGACCAGCTCCGCCGGCAGCTCGGGGTGCTCCTGCGTGGCCGCACCGATGCCGAGGCTGAGCGTCGTGACGAGCATCGCGCCCATCACGGCCGTTCCGACGGCGGAGGCGAGGTTCTGCGTCGTCCCGCGGACCGAGCCGACGTCGCCCGCCAGCTCCTTGGGCGCCGCGGTCACGAGGACGTTGAACACGAGCGTCACCAGCGCCCCCTGGCCGATGCCGAACACGACCAGCCCAGCGATCGTCGGGAGGGTCTCCCAGTCGTTCGTCACGACGAAGGCCAGCCACACCAGCGCGACGGTCGTGAGGCCGAACGCGAACAGGGCGATGGCACGCGGGGAGAACCGGCCGTAGAAGCGGACGATGAGCGTGGCCGTGACGAACACCGTCAGGTTGAACGGCATCATCGCCAGGGAGGTGTCGAAGGGCGTTCGTCCCTGCACAATCTGGATGTAGGTCGGCACCGTGAAGTTGACCGCCGCCTCCATCGCCACGATGACGAACATGGCGTAGACGGCGGCGCGCTCCGTCGGGCGGCGCAGGACGCTGAGGTCGACCAGCGGCACCCGTCCCTGCCGCGTCCGGCGGCGGGTCCAGAGGAAGAACGCCTGACCCAGCACGATCCCGACGACGACGAGGACGGGGGCCGGCGAGACCCCTGCGATGCTGAACGGCGCGCCCGGCTCGGCGAGCAGGATGCCCCAGCCGTTGAGGTTGTTGAAGCCGAGGGTCAGCAGCACGATCGCCGCGCCGATGAGCATCGAGGCGACGACGTCGATCGTGATGTCGGGGTTGCCCCGGTCCGAGCGCAGCTTGAAGCTGAGCACGAACACCACGACCGCGAGACCCAGCGTGATGAGGAAGATCGGCCGCCAGCCGACCAGCGTGCCGAGCGTGCCACCGATCAGGAAGGCGCTCATCCCGGAGAACGCCCGGGCCGAGCCGAGCGAGCCGACCGCCGTCGCTTGCTGACCACCCCGGTAGTTCTCGGCGATGAGGGCGACGAGGGCCGGGACGATGATGGCCGCGGCGGAGCCCGCGAGCGCCTGCCCCGCGATGGCCCAGCCGATCGACCGGGCGAACACCATGAGGAGCGAGGACGCGGCGAAGACGACGAGGACGACGCGGAAGATGAGCACCCAGCCGACTCGCTGCCCGAGCTTCGCACCCGTCATGACGAGGGCGGCGACCGCCAGGCCGTAGACGACGATCGTCGAGCTGGCGACGGTCGGCGCGACGCCGAAGTCGGCGACCATCCCGCCGAGGGAGATCGGCAGGGCGGAGACGTTGAACGACATGAGGACCTGGGCGAGGAACAGGCCGATCATCGGCACCCAGGACCGGCGCTCGTCGGCCTCCGCGCCGTCAGCGGTGATCCCGGCGGTGATCCCGGCGGCGGGGCGGGCGGTCTCAGACATGGGGGGTCTCCTGTTCGGACGCGGACCAGCGGGAGGAGGCGAAGAGGTTGAGCCCGAGGGCCCGGGAGAGGTACGCGCAGGCCCGCTGGCCGCGAACGCTGTTGCCCGCGGCGTCGAGCCGGGGCGAGTAGGCACCGAGCGCGCCCTTGCCCGGCGCGACGGCGACGATCCCGCCGGAGACGCCGGACTTCGCCGGCAGCCCGATCTCGAACAGCCAGTCGCCGGAACGTTCGTAGAGACCGCACGAGGCGAGCACGGCCAGCGTGTCGCGGCAGACCTCGGCCGAGACGACCTGCTCGCCGGTCACGGGGTTCGTGCCGCCGTCGGCGAGCGTGGCGCCCATGACCGCGAGATCGTGCGCGGTCACGGCCAGGGCGCACTGCCGGGTGTAGACGTCGACGGTCTCGAGCGGGTCGACGTCCAGCCGGTCGTAGCTCTGCAGCAGCTTGGCGATGGCCCGGTTGCGCTGGTTCGTCTCCGCCTCCGAGACGTAGACGGTCTCGTCCAGCTCGAGATCCCGGCCCGCGAAGCGCGACAGCCCGTCCCGCACGCGCTCCCACCGCTCCTCGGCCGACGCGGCCGGAAGGAGCGCCGTCGTCGCGATGGCCCCGGCGTTGACCATCGGGTTCGACGGGCTGCCGGCGTTCAGCTCCAGCGCGATCACCGAGTTGAACGGTAGGCCCGTGTTGTTCACTCCCACCCGCTCGCGCACGGCCCGGTGCCCCAGCTCCTCGCACACGAGCGCGAGGACGAACGCCTTCGAGATCGACTGGATCGAGAACGCGACGTCGGTGTCGCCAGCCTCGTGGCGCTCGCCGTCCACGCCGACGACGGCGAGGCCGAACCGACGCGGGTCGGCCTCCGCCAGCACCGGGATGTAGTCGGCGACCGCGCCGTCGTCGACGCCGGCGTAGCGCTCGTGGGCCAGGCGGACGAGCTCGTCGACCGTCCGTCCGGGCGGCAGGGCGCCGGTCGACGCCAGCTGCGCGATGCTGAGCACGTCTTCGTCGAACATGCGCCTTCTCGTTCCTCCGGCGCTCGTCCGGCGAGCGTCCGACTCCGTTGCCCCGACGCCGCGATCGTACGACCGGCGGCGCCTGCGCGCCCGTCGAACGGTGGTCAGCCGGGCGGCGGGCGCGGCTCAGCCGGTACGCGTCTGCAGCAGCTCGTTGATCCGGGCCGTCAGCTCGTGGTCGACGGGCACGGCGACCCCGTCGACCGCGTTGACCGGGGCTGCGAGCCGCACGCTCGACATGAGCCAGGCGGCGTCGGCCGCCGCGAGCTCGGGAACGCGCACGTCCCGCTCCTCGCCGCGCAGGCCGAGGTCGTCCAGCGACGCGAACAGGTCCTCCTGCGTCGTGCCGGGCAGCACCCCGACCTCCGGCGGCGGCGTCACGAGCGTGTCGCCGATGCGCAGCACGAGGGTCGACGTCGGCCCCTCGAGCAGGTAGCCGTCGGGTGTCGTGAACACGACGTCCTGCGCTCCGCGGCGCACCGCCTCCCGCACGGCCGCGCGGTTGACGGCGTAGGCGAGCGTCTTGGCCCCGGCCAGCAGCCACGGCGAGGTCGCCGGGACCGTCCTGGCGTAGCCGCGGTCGAGCAGCACGACCGCGATCCCCTCGGTCCGCGCGGCGGTGAAGTCGCCGGAGAGAGTCGCGTACGCCCAGCCGATCGGGCCGACGCCCGTCAGCTCCTCGTCACCGCGCGACAGGCAGTACTTGACGTACGCCTCGGCCCCGGGCGGGAGGTCGAGCTCGCCGAGCGCGGCGACGGCGGCGCGGGTGGCCGCCCGGTAGACGTCGAGGTCGGGCTCGGGCAGGTCGAGCATCGCGGCCGAGCGGGCGAACCGGTGCAGGTGCCGCTCCTCGGAGTGGATGACCCCGTCGCGGACCGTCGCGCTCTCGAAGATCCCGTCGCCCCTGGTCACCGCCAGGTCCGTCACCCGAAGCTGCGGGGAGCGCGCGGGGACCAGCCGGAACGCGGGGGACGCCTCGGCCGAGGTCGCGTCCGCGGCGGACGAGTGGCAGGGGCGGTCGATCATCGCGAGGACGGCCGGCGGCGCGGCGAGGTCGTGAGCCATCCCCCGAGCCTCACACATCCGGCGGCCGGACACGTGCGAGGACCAAGGAAGAATGGGGACCCGTGAGCACGACCGGCGCCGACGACGCCCTCCCGACGCGCCGCCCCGGCGTGGCCCGCGGCGTCATGCGCTTCGCCGTCCGCAACCCGTACGTCGTGTGGCTCACCGGGTGCGGCGTCTACGTCCTCGCGGTCGTGCACCGCGCCTCGCTCGGGGTCGCCGGGCCGGAGGCGGTCGAGCGCCTGCAGATCAGCTCGGCGCAGCTCGGCGCCTTCGTCATGCTCCAGCTCGGCGTCTACGCCGCGATGCAGATTCCCGCCGGGCTCGCGATCGACCGGTGGGGCGCCCGGCGCGTCCTGCTGCTCGCGACGCTCGTCCTCGGCACGGCGCAGGTGACGTTCGCGCTCGCCACCACCTACCCCGTCGCCCTGCTCGCCCGGACCGTCCTCGGGGTCGGCGACGCCCTCGTGTTCATCTCCGTCATGCGTCTCGCGGCGACGTGGTTCCCGCGCTCGCGGTACGCCGTCATGGCGATGTGGACGGGGCTGCTCGGCATGCTCGGCAACCTCGCGGCGACGGTCCCGCTGACGCTCGCGCTCGACGAGTTCGGCTGGACGCGGACGTTCGCGGTGACGGGGGCGACCTCGCTCGTCTACGCCCTCCTCCTGCTGCGGCCGGCCGTCGCCGCGCCGTTCCGCGAGGTCGCGGCCGTTCCCGGCGGGGCCACTCCCGGCGGAGCCGGGGCCGAGCCCGGCGGGGCGGGTGGCCAGCGGTCCGCCACCCGCGAGCTCGCGCACACGATCGCGGAGACCTGGCGCGGGCACGAGCACGGCCGCGGCACCCAGGTCGGCTTCTGGGTGCATCAGGCGACCATGGCCTCCGGGATGGTCCTCGGCATGGTCTGGGGGTTCCCCTACCTGACCGAGGGGCTCGGCTACCCCGGCTCGCAGGCCGCCGCCATGGTCTCGGTGCTCGTCCTCGGCAACGTCGGGTTCAGCTTCCTCATCGGCCCGTTCGCCGGCCGCCGCCCCGGGTCGCGCGTCCCGCTGGCGATCGGGATCGGCCTCGCGATCGTCGCGGCGTGGGCCGTGCTGCTCGCCTGGCCGGGCGGCCGACCGCCCGTCGGCGTCGTCGTCGTGGCGTTCGTCGTCATGGCGGCCGGCGGCCCCGGGTCGCAGATCGGCTTCCACCTCGCTCGCGACTACAACCCGGCGCACCGCATCTCGACCGCGACGGGCCTGGTCAACGCCGGCGGGTTCTCCGGGACGATGCTCGGCGCCATCAGCATCGGCGTCATCCTCGACCAGCTCTCCGGCACCGCCCAGCCGAGCCTGACCGACTACCGGATCGCGCTCTCCTCGATGGCGGTGCTCACCCTCGTCTCGACCGCCCTCGTCGTCGTCTCGACGCTCGGTCTGCGACGCAGCGTGCTCGAACGACTGGCGGACGGGCTGGAGGTCCGGGTGCCCGTCGTCGCGCACTGGTGGGACCGCGCGGTCGACGCCGTCGAGACCATCGAGGCCCTCGACGAGGCCGCGACCGATCCCGTGGAGCGCGAGCGCCCGCGCTAGGGCAGCACCCGGAAACACCTTGCCGGGGCGCGGCGCGGGCGCCTACGGTCGAGGGGTGCTGATCTGAGACCCCCGTCCCGGCTCGCCGCGCGGCTCCGCCCCGGCGCGCCCCCGCGCGACCCGAGGGTTCCCATGTCCCAGCCAGCACCCCACCTCTCCCCCGCGCCCGGCACGTCCGGCGTCCAGCTCCGGCTCGACGGCGTGTCCGTCTCCTACGGCGAGCGCCGCGTGCTCACCGACGTCGACCTGGTGGTCTCGCCCGGCGAGCGCCTCGGCCTCATCGGCGAGAACGGCTCGGGCAAGTCGACGCTCCTGCGCGTCGCGGCCGGCCTCCTGACGCCGGACGCCGGAACCGCCACCGTGGCCGGCCCGGGCCCGGCCGCCCGCGTCGGGCTCCTCCACCAGGAGCCGCCGTTCCCCGCCGACGTCACGCTCGCCGAGGCGCTGGCCGGCGCGACCGCCGTCGTGCGCGACGCCGAGGCCGAGCTCGACGACGCGGCGCGCGCACTGGCCGCCACCCCCGACGACGACGCGACGACCGCCCGGTACGCCGGCGCCCTGGAGCGCGCGGAGGCGCTCGACGTCTGGGGCCTCGCCGCGCGCGAGGCCGCGATGCTCGCCGGGCTCGGGCTGGCGGACATCGCCCCCGACCGGCCCGTCTCGACGCTCTCGGGTGGCCAGCTCGCGCGGCTGTCGCTGGCCTGGCTGCTGCTGTCCCAGCCCGACGTCCTGCTCCTCGACGAGCCGACGAACCATCTCGACGACGACGCCGTCGCCCACCTGCGTTCCGTGCTGACCGCGTGGCGCGGTCCGGTTCTGCTCGCCTCGCACGACCGGGCGTTCCTCGACGAGGCCGTGACCGGTCTCGTCGACCTCGACCCGAGCGAGGTCCCGCACGCGGTGTCGGGACCGCTGGTCGGGGACGGCGACGGCTCGGGGATCGGTCTGGTCCGGTTCACCGGCGGGTACACGGCCTACCTGGACGCGCGGCTCGACGCGCGCGAGCGGTGGGAGCGGCGCTACCGCGACGAGCAGGCCGAGCTGCGCCGTCTGCGCAGCAGCGTGCGCGAGCAGCAGACGGTCGGGCACGTCGGCCGGGCCCCGCGGACGGAGGCCAACGCGTCGAAGAAGTTCTACTCGGACCGGAACGCCGCCGTCGTGTCCCGTCGCGTCAACGACGCCAGGACGCGGCTCGCCGAGCTCGAGGCGGCGCAGGTGCGCAAGCCCCCGGCGTGGCAGTGGTTCGCGGGGCTGGACGCGGCGGCGCACACCCGGCGCGCGGGTCGCGGGTCCCGGTGGAGCGGACCCGTGCTCGTGGCGAGCGACGTCGCGGTCGCCGGCCGGCTGGCGTCCACCTCGCTCACGGTGAGCGCGGGTGAGCGGTGGCTCGTCACGGGACCGAACGGCTCCGGCAAGTCGACGCTCCTCGGCGTGCTCGCCGGCCGGCTGGCCCCGTCGGCCGGGTCGGTGCAGCACCCGCGGGCGCTGCGCGTCGGGCTGCTCACCCAGGAGGTCGACCTCGACGTGCTGCCCGGCACCACCGTGCGGGCGGCGTACGAGGAGCTGGTCGGCGCCGAGGTCGCCGCCCGGGTGCCCGTCGAGACGTTCGCGCTGCTCGCGGGCCGCGACCTGGAGCGGCCCGTCGGCGCGCTGTCGGTCGGTCAGCAGCGACGCCTCGCGCTCGCCGCCGTGCTCGCCGATCCGCCCGACGTCCTGCTGCTCGACGAGCCGACCAACCACCTCTCGCTCCTGCTGCTCACGCAGCTCGAGGCGTCGATCGACCGGTACCCCGGAGCCGTCGTGGTCGCGTCGCACGACCGCTGGCTGCGCCGGGACTGGGCCGGGCGGACGCTCCGGCTCGGCTGAGCCGGAGCTGTTCGGCCGCGTGGCTCAGCCGCGCAGGGCCGCCTCGATCGCGTCGACGACCGGGACCTGACCCGCGACGAGGACGTCCCGGGCCCGGTCGAACCGGCAGAACTCGACCCGGTCGATCTCCGGGTAGGACTGGACGCGACCCGACCGGGGCGGCCACTCCAGCTCGAAGGTGTTGGAGACGAAGTCCGCCTCGGCCCACGGCACCGGGTCGCGCTCGACGCCGAGGTAGACCCGCGCGACCTTGCCGCTCGTCACCCGGAAGTCGCCGAGGTCGGTCAGCTCCCGGTCCTGCGGCCAGACGTACCCCGTCTCCTCCGCCAGCTCGCGTCGGGCGGCGGACGCCGGGTCCTCGTCATCGCCGTACAGCCCCTTGGGGATCGACCACGACCGCTCCCTGCGCGTCCACAGCGGGCCGCCCATGTGCCCGAGCAGGACCTCGGGGCCGGCCTCGCGCAGGCGCACCACCGCGAGCGCCGCGCTCCTCACCGTTGCCACGCGCCCATCCTCCCCGATCTGTCCACCGGGGCTCAGCCGCGGCCGGTCGCCGAGGCGAAGCCGAGCCAGGTGTGCCGGTTGCGCCACCAGCACCAGCCGACCTTCGGCGCACCGCGCCGCTCGACGCCGTCGCGTCCGGTGCCCCCGCTGATCCACAGGGCCGGCGTCCGCGCGTCGAACGTGCCGCGCGGGCGCGGCTTGCGGGTCGCGAGGCACATGAAGCAGTGGTTGGGCTCGAGCCGGCTCGGGTCCTGCAGCAGCCAGCCGATCCCCTCGTGCAGCGTCAGGGGCGTGCGACCTCGACCGGTCAGCTCCGCGAGCGCCTCCTCCGGCGACGCGCCCCGCAGGTCGTCGCCCCGGTCCGCGCCCCGGACGACGTAGAGCGCGCGGTCCGGCAGCTCGACGTCGGGCACGGTCCGGAAGTCCTCCAGGTCCGTCCAGTCGACGACGACGAAGCCCGGACGGCCGGCGCGCTCCAGCAGCGGGGCCAGCGCTCGCGCCGGGACGAGGTCGGGGTGGATGGCGAGGAGCAGGGGATCGTCCGCGCCCGGGACGTCGGACGCGCCGATCCCCTCGTCACCGACGACGGCCGCGACCGTCGAGCGCAGCTCCGCCTCGGGCACCCCCGCCAGGTCGGCGAGGCCGAGAGCGAGGAGCCGGTCGAGCTGGACGTCGAGCGCTGGCAGCGTCGTCGGGGTCGGCTGGGCGGTCGTCGGCCGGGTCGTGCTCGTCTGGGTCGTGGTCACGGGCGCTCCTCGCGTCGGGGGCCGGCGTCGCGCGCGCCGGACGGGTGACAACGCCGCGCGGCAGCTCCCTGTTCCCGGACGCGACGGCGACCGACCGGCGCCGGGGCCGGACGTAGGACAATGGGGCGCAGTCCTCAGCACCCACCCCTCCGGAGCCACGCATGTTCGCCATGTCGGACGGACGCCCCGCGCCCGCGAACCCCGCCGCCGTCGTCCAGGGCGACACGTACCGCTTCACCGTCCTCACCCCGCGGCTCATCCGGATGGAGTGGAGCCCCGACGGCCGGTTCGTCGACGAGCGCTCGCAGCTCGTGGTCGACCGCGACTTCCCGGTGCCGGCGTTCACGGTGACGCAGGTGCCGGGCGGCGGCCTGGAGATCCTCACGGACTACCTGCGCCTGCGCTACGACGGCGGCGAGTTCACCAGCGGCGGCCTGTCGGTCACGCTGACCCGCGACGCCCTCGACGCCCACTACTCCGTGTGGCACTACGGGATGAGCTACCCGCAGGACCTCCCGTTCCGCGGCAACCTGCTCGGCACGGCCCGCACGCTCGACGAGGTCGACGGCGCCACGGAGCTCGACGAGGGCATCCTCTCGACGTTCGGGTTCGCGCTCGTCGACGACTCCCACTCCGTCCTGCTGTCCGACGACGGCTGGATCACGCCCCGCCCCGACGGCGGCGCGGGCCGCAAGGACCTCTACCTCCTCGCCTACGGCCGCGACATCCGGGGCGCGTTCGACGCCTACCACCACCTGACCGGCCCGACGCCGCTCGTCCCCCGGTACACGCTCGGGAACTGGTGGAGCCGCTACTGGCGCTACACCGAGGACTCCTACGTCGAGCTGATGGACCGGTTCCGCGACGAGGGCGTCCCGCTGAGCGTGTCGGTCATCGACATGGACTGGCACCAGGTGGACGTCGACCCCGAGATCGGCACCGGCTGGACGGGGTACTCCTGGGACCGCGAACTGTTCCCGGACCCCGAGCGCTTCCTCGCCGCCCTGCACGAGCGCGGCCTCGCGGTGACCCTCAACGTCCACCCGGCCGACGGTGTGCGCCGGCACGAGGACGCCTACCCCGAGATGGCGCGCGCCCTCGGCATCGACCCGGCCAGCGGCCTCCCGGTCGGCTTCGACATCACCGACCGCACGTTCGTCGACGCCTACCTTCGACTGCTCCACCACCCGCTGGAGGAGCAGGGCGTCGACTTCTGGTGGCTCGACTGGCAGTCGGGCGGCGTCACCTCGGTGCCCGGGCTGGACCCGCTGTGGATGCTCAACCACATCCACTTCCGCGACTCCGGGCGCGAGCGCACCGACGGGGCACGTCGTCCGCTCACGTTCTCGCGGTACGCCGGCCTCGGCAGCCACCGCTACCCCGTCGGCTTCTCCGGCGACACGATCATCACGTGGGACTCGCTCGACTTCCAGCCGTACTTCACGAACACGGCGGCGAACGTCGCCTTCACGTGGTGGTCGCACGACATCGGCGGCCACATGTTCGGCGGCCGCGACGTCGAGATGGCCACGCGCTGGTACCAGTACGGCGTGTTCTCCCCGATCAACCGGCTCCACTCGTCCAACAGCCCGTTCACGACGAAGGAGCCGTGGGCGTTCGGACCGCGCGCGCAGGGGATCATGTCGCGGTTCCTGCGGCTGCGGCACCGCCTGGTGCCCGCGCTGTACACGGCGGCGTGGGCCGCGCACGCGGACAACGTCGCGGTCGTGCGGCCGATGTACCACGACCACCCCGACCGGGTCGAGGCCCGCACGATCCCGAACCAGGCGATGCTGGGCGAGCACCTGCTCGTCGCGCCGATCACGCGGCCGGAGGAGCCCGCGTCCGGGCTCGGCACGACGCGCGCCTGGCTGCCGGAGGGCGGCTGGTTCGACCTGTTCACGGGTCAGCGCTACCGCGGCGGCCGGTTCGCCACGTTCCACCGCCCGCTCGAGGTCTACCCGGTCCTCGCGCGCGCCGGCGCCGTCCTGCCGCTCGCGGCCGACCCGTTCGCGCCCGTCGGCGACGTGCCCGACGCGCTCGAGCTGCGCGTCTTCCCCGGCGACGGGGTCTCCCACCTGGTCGAGGACCACGGCGAGGCCGCGCCGGGTCTGGCGGACCGGAACGTCACGCGGTTCGTCCAGACGCTCACGACCGGCGACGCGGGCGAGGCGGGCTACGGGGCCGGGCGCCTCGCGGACCTGGTCCTGCGCATCGAGCCGACCACCGGGCCGGACCCGCTCGCGGTGCGCGAGGTGACGCTCGACGTCGTCGGGGCGGTGCGCGTCGAGCGCGTCGTGCTGGCGCCGTTCGGGGCGCTCGGGACGCCGGCGGCCGACGACGAGGACGACGCCGCGGGCGCGAGCGGCGCCGACCTGCCGACGGTCGAGCTGTCCGGGACCGACGCCTCCGTCGTCGCGGTGCACCGGGACGAGCTGCTGGCGCCGGCCCTGCGCGTGCGGCTCGGCGAGGTCGACCTGGCCCGCGGGCTCGAGGTGCGGCTGATCGGGCTCGAGGCGGCGCCCGACACGCTGGTCGAGGACACCTTCGCCCTGCTCGACGCGGCGGAGATCCCGTTCTGGAACAAGGAGCACGCCTGGCGCACCGTCAAGGAGCTGACCGGGCTCGAGCTGGCGCAGGAGATCGGCGCACTGCAGATCCCGGCCGCGCTGCGCGGAGCGCTGATCGAGCGCGCCGCCGTCGTGCGCCCCTGGTAGCCGAGCCCGGGTCCGACACCCCCGCGCTCCGATATCGGGGTGGGTTCGATCGCGATTCGCGACCCGATCCACCCCACTGTCGGAGTGGGCGGGGGCGGTCGGGCTCGACGTGTCGTGACGGGGGCCACAGCTCCTGCGAAGGTTCCGTGAGCGTGCGCGCCGGTCGACCGCCCTGCCCTCGCCGTCGGCCGGACGTTCCGTTACGGTCGAGGGCGTGACTTCTCATCGGCGGCCCGGCGCGGGCCGGATCGCTGTCGGCGCCGGCGTGCTCGCGGGCGTCCTGCTCGCAGCCGGCGGCGGCGTCCTCAACGCGCTCGACGCGCGCGCGGCGTCGGCCCAGCTCGCCGACCCGGCGTCGACCTCGGACACGGTGGACGGAACCGCGGTCAGCGCGGACGTCCCCCTGCTCAACACCGAGCTCGAGGCCCGCGACCTCGTCGCCCTCACCCCCGCCTCGCGCGGGGAGGCCCGCGCCGCCCTGGCGGACGGGGAGGGCGTGACGTTCGGCGTCGTCGTCGACGGCGAGACCCGCGACGTCACGACGCAGGCCGCGACGCTGGCCGACGCGCTCGCCGAGGCCGGGATCGTTCTGGGCTGGGACGACGTCGTCGACGCCGACCTCAGCGCTCCGCCGCAGGCGGGGACGACGGTCACGGTCGGCCGGTCCAGCGTCGAGACGGTCACCGAGGACGTGACGACGCCGCACACGAGCGAGACCCGCGAGACCTCGTCGCTCGCCAAGGGCGAGACCCGCGTCGTCCAGGCCGGGGTCGACGGGTTCGCGCAGGTGACCAGCCGGGTGTCGTTCGTCGACGGGACCGAGGTCGCGCGCACCCAGCTCGCATCGGTCGAGACCACGCCGGCGGTGCCCGAGATCGTCGAGGTCGGCACGCGCGTCGGGCCCGCGAAGCTCTACACGCTCAGCCAGTTCATGAGCGCCGGCGTCGTCACGTGGGGCGGGTACAAGTTCACCTACTACTCGCAGAGCGTGCTGCCGGGCGGCGGGCTGTCGATCCCCGGCCGGCACGTCAACGAGGACGGGTACGTGAGCGACGGCGACGGCTACATCGTGCTCGCCAGCTCCGCCGCGAAGGGGACCGTCATCGACACCCCGTTCGGGTACCAGGGCAAGGTCTACGACCGCGGGACCGTCGGCAACCACTACGACGTCTACGTGCGCTGACGGACGGCGGGCGCCGCGCGCTCGCCGCCAGCGCCGGCGGCCCACGGGGGTTTCCGTCCGGAACGCGTCGTGTGCGTAGCTGAGCTCCCGGGTATCCGAGCAGGTCAGGGCTTCGGCGGCGACGTCGCGACGCGACGTGCACGAACCACCCGGGACACGACGGTCGCACCGAACGGCACAGCGGGTCCAGCGCTCAGCGAGTCCCAGGCCGGTCCGCGGTGACGACCCGCATCTGGACCAGCGCGACGTCGCACAGCGGCGTCGCGACCCCGAGCCGGCGCGCGCGGGCCACGAAGTCGCCGACGATGTGCTCCGACTCCCCCGCGCGCCCCGCGACGACGTCGCGGTAGAGCGACGACACGAACCCCGAGCCGGGCGCCGTGAGGAAGCCGCGGGAGAAGTCGAGGTCGGCCGCGGGCACCACGTGACCGGCCGCGGCGGGGACGGCGGCGGTCTCCGCGAGGATCGCGTCGACGACGTCGACCCCACCGGGCGTCGCGACGACCTGCCCGACCGTGCCGCGCGTGAGCACCCCGAGGACGCCGCTCGCGACGATGAAGTACCACTTGTTCCACAGCTCGCCGACGGCGTCGCCGGTGACGAGGACGTCGATGCCGTTGACGTCGAGCACGGCCGCGGCGCGGGCGACGGGTGCGTCGTCGGCATCGGCGTCGGCATCGGCCGGAGGCCTCTCGGCGAGCGCGCCGAGCGTGACGCGGTGGATCGGCTGGTGCAGGACGACCGCGCCGTCGTCGTCGACGCTCGCGACGATGCGGACGGTCGCCCCGACGAGCGCGCCGGGCGCGACGCCGGCGAGCGCGGCCGCCAGCACGTCGAGCTGCGCCATCCCGTTGAGCAGCGGGACGACCACGGCGCCGGGAGCGAGGAGGCCCGGGGTCGCCAGCGCGCTCGCTGCCCAGTCGAGACCGGGCGCCTTGACGGTGACGAGGACGACGTCGAACGGCCCGTCCGCCGCGACGGTCGCGGTGAGGTCCTCCGGCGTGACGGCGCGCGGCGCGAGCCGCTGCTCGGCGCCGGCCGGGAGGTCGCGCAGGACGAGGCCGGTCGCGCGCAGCCGGTCCGCCGCCGTGGGACGGACCAGGAACGTGACGTCGCGACCGGCGGCGGCGAGCCGCGCCCCCAGGTAGCCGCCGACGGCTCCGGCGCCGACGACGAGGATGCGGGGGGTGGCGGCGGGGTCGGGCTGGTCCATCCCCTGATCGTCCCAGGTCAGCGGGTCCGGTGTGGTCGATACGGCGCACCGTCCAGCCGATGGCATTGATATCGCTCACATGACACACCGTCGCCCATGCCGATCCGATGCCCGGCGCTGCTCGCCCAGCAGGCCCGTCGAACCCGCTCCGGCGGCCGCCCGTCTCGGATGATGCCCGAAAAACCGCGGATCTGCTCGGTTTCCGGTGCGACAGAAACGAGCTCGGCCACGGCCGATTCCGCCGGGGGTCTTGCGTGACCCACGTCACGCTGTTACGTTGATAGCGCTATCAAAACCGGCCGATCTGGAGCAGAGCAGCTTCGGAGGGAGTGGGAGATGTCGCTCAACGACGTGGTCCCCGCACTGGAGGTCCGCGGGCTTCGCAAGTCCTACCCGGGCGTCCAGGCGCTGCGCGGCGTCGACCTTCGGGTCAACCGCGGCGAGATCGTCGGCCTCTGTGGCGCGAACGGCGCAGGCAAGTCCACCCTCGTCAAGATCCTCTCGGGCGCCGAGCAACCCGACGACGGTCAGATCCTGGTCAGCGGCGCCCCCACCCGCGTGGTCAGCCCGCACGCCGCCCGACAGGCCGGGATCTACACGATCTACCAGGAGATGAGCCTCGTTCCAGGCATGACCGTGCTCGACAACATCTTCCTCGACGGCTTCCGCTCCGGCGGCCTCGTCGTGCGGCGCCGTGGCCTCGAGCAGACCGCCCGCGGCCTCCTCGACCGTCTGGGCGCCGACATCGACATCCACGCCACCGTCGGGTCGCTCACGATGGCCGAGCAGCAGCTCGTCGAGATCGCCAAGGCGCTCAAGGGGAACCCGGCCGCCCTCCTGCTCGACGAGCCGACGACCACACTTCCACCGAACGATGTCGACGCGCTGCTCACCGTCATGCGCGACCTCGCCCGCGGCGGGGTCGGTCTCGTCTTCGTCTCGCACCGGCTCGACGAGGTGACGGCCGTGTGCGACAGCGTCGAGGTCCTGCGCGACGGTCACCGCATCCGCAGGTTCGACGCCGTCCCCTCCCACCACGAGATCGTCCGGGCGATGGTCGGCGACCGCTACGAGAACTCGCTCGCCGCGGCCGCGGCCGAGGGAGCCGCCGGCCGGCTGGGCGGGATCACGCCCGGCGAGGTCGCCCTCGAGGTCGACGGCCTCACCGACGGCAAGCGAGTCGCGCCCGTGTCGTTCGAGGTGCGCAGCGGCGAGGTCGTCGGGATCACGGGGCTGCTCGGCGCCGGACAGAACGAGCTCGCGGAGTGCATCTTCGGGATGCGGGCGTCGGTGGCGGGAACCGTCCGCGTCGGGGGCAGGGTCGTCCCGCCGGGCAACCCCCGGCGCGCCATCGCTCGCGGCCTCGGTCTCATCCCGGAGGATCGCAAGACCCAGGGCCTCGTCCTGGACATGAGCGCCATGAAGAACATGACGCTCGCCTCCATCGGACGGTTCACGCGGTTTCGCGTGCTGCGGACCCGCGCCGAGGCCGAGCACGCACGCCAGTACGTCCGCGAGCTGCAGATCGCCTGCCACTCCGTCCACCAGCACGTGCGGACCATGAGCGGCGGCAACCAGCAGAAGGTGCTCCTCGCCCGCTGGCTCACGCGAGACAGCAGGGTCCTGCTGCTGGCCGAACCCACCCGCGGCGTCGACGTCGCGGCCAAGGAGGAGATCTACCGCCTCGTCCGGGGGCACCTGCGGCGCGGGGGTGCCGCCGTCATCGTGACCTCCGAGGTCTCGGAGGCAGCGCTCTGCGACCGCGTGCTCGTCATGTCCGTCGGCCGCGTGGTGGCCGAGCTCGACCACGACCAGGTCCAACGGGACCACGACGCCTTCCTCGCGCACCTGCGCTGAGCCGATCAGTCGCACAGGAGAGACCATGTCCACCACCTCGACCCAGCCGACCACCGCGGTCCCCGAGCCGATGCCCGAGCGCCGCAGACGCGGTGTCCGCATCGGGCCCCAGGTCTACCTCGTGGGCGTCTTCATCGCCGTCGCCATCGTCGGGACGCTCGCGTCCCCCTACTTCCTGACGGTGCGCAACATCGAGAACATCGTCGTCGCGGCCTCGGTCGTGGCCGTCCTCGGTGTCGCCCAGTTCTTCGTCGTCGTCACCCGCGGCATCGACCTGTCCGTCGGCTCGATCGCGGCCCTCGCGACGGTGATCGCCGCCGTCATGCTCCGCCAGGGCAACGGCGTGTGGACGACGATCGTCGTGACCGTCATGTCCTGCGCGTTCTGCGGCCTCGTCAACGGCGTGCTCGTCGTCTACGCACGGATCACGCCGTTCGTCGCGACGCTCGCCATGATGTCGATCGCACGCGGGGTGGCGTTCATCGTCCAGGTCGGCACGCTCATCGTCATCAGCAACCAGGAGTTCCTCCAGCTCTTCGGCGGGCGCTCCGCCGGCGTGCCCAACGTCGTCATCATCGCGCTGACCGTCACGGTCGTCGCGGCGTTCGCCATGAAGTTCAGTCCCCTCGGGCGACGGCTCTACGCGCTCGGCGGCAACCCCGAGGCGGCGCGGCTGTCCGGGCTCCCGGTCAACCGCGACACGCTCATGGCGTACGTCACGTCGGGCCTGCTGGCCGGGCTGGCCGGACTCATGCTCGCCGGCCGACTCTCCCAGGGGTCTTCGCTCGTCGGCCAGGGGTACGAGCTCGACTCCATCGCGGCCACCGTCGTCGGCGGGACCTCACTCTTCGGCGGCACCGGAGACCCGGTCAGCACCGTCCTCGGCGCCCTGGTCATCGGGATGATCGGCAACATCATGAACCTCATGGGGATCCAGTCGGAGCCCCAGCTCGTCATCCGCGGCATCGTCATCCTCCTCGCCGTGTTCCTCACCTCCGGGCGCGGCATCCAGCGGATCAGGGACGGCATCGCCACCCTCCTGCGCCGGTTCCGACGCGACGTCCCGGCACCGGAACCGGAACCGATCGACGCCCCGGTGAAGACGATCGACGCCCCGACCCCGCGGCCCTGACGCCGACCCGTCAGCCACCGACCCACGCACCTGCTCCACCCGTTCCACCCACCAACGGCACGGTCATCGCCGGCGCGTCCCGACCTGCCACCACGAAAGGAACCACCATGCGCAAGCACGCAACGATGCGGCTCGCCTCAGCGGCCGCAGCACTCACCTCCCTCACCCTGCTCGCCGCCTGCGGCACGGGCTCCGACGGCGGCGCGACCGCGTCGGGCGACGGTCAGACCACCTCCGGCGAGACGGCTAGCGCCGGGGAGGGCGACGGCGAGACGATCGTCATCGGCTTCTCCCAGCGCCGGCTGGCCGGCAGCGACTGGTGGGCGACCCTGCTCCAGGGCGCCGAGGACAAGGCGGCCGAGCTCGGCGCGAAGATCATCGTGACCGACGCCGGCGGTGACACCGTCAAGCAGAACTCAGACATCCAGACGCTGCTCACGCAGGGTGTCGACGCGGTCATCCTCAACCCGCACGACCCGACGGGCGTCGCGCCCGGCGTCGCCGCGGTGACCGACGCCGGGGTACCGCTCGTCGTCGTCAACTCCAACCTCTCCGAGGATCTGGCACCCCAGCAGTTCTGCTACGTCGCGGAGAACCAGGTCCAGGTCGCCCGGGGGATGGGCGAGGAGATCGCGGCGTGGGCCGATGAGAACTTCGGCGGTGAGCCCGTCAAGGCCGTCGTCATCGGCGGATACTCGGGCGAGACCGTGACCGACCTGCGCAACCAGGGTGTCGTCGAGGGCTTCGAGTCCTACAGCGGCGACGTGGAGTGGCTGCCGATCCGGTACGGCGAGTGGCTGCCCGACAAGGCCCTCGGGCCGGTGCGGGACATCGCGACGGCGAACCCGGACCTGCGCGTCGTGCTGAGTCTCAGCGACGTCATGCTGCCGGGCATCAAGCAGGGCCTGGACGACGCGGGGATCCTCGACCAGGTCGTCATCGGGAGCTACGACGGCCAGATGTCCGTCGTCAAGGAGATGATCGACAACCCCACCGGCCCGGTCCAGGCCAATGCGTCGAACGAGCCGTACAAGCAGGGTCAGACCGCCGTGGAGAAGGCCATCGCCGCGATCAAGGGCGAGACGCAGGACGCCGTCTGCCCCGGCGGGGAGTTCTGGATCGAGACGTTCCTCGCCACGCCCGCCAATGCCGCCGAGTTCTACGACCCGACGCGGCAGTTCTGACGAGCCCGACCAGCCGATCCCTTTTCGACACAAGGAGGAACCCATGATCGACCCCTACGCCGTGGTGGCGGTCTCGCCGCGCACGTTCACCGTCAAGCAGCCGGGCGACGGCGTCCGCAACGTCAAGCGGATCAACCAGTTCATCGACACGGCCTGCATGGTCGGCGCCTGGGAGGGCGCCCCGGTCCGTCTCATCGTCATCCCCGAGATGGCGATCCAGGGCATGATCGCAAACACACCGGGCAACCGCGCCCGGGAGAAGCACTTCGCCGTGACGATCCCTGGCCCCGAGACCGACGAGCTGGCCAAGAAGGCCGTCGAGCTGGACGCCTTCATCGCGGCCGAGCTCTACATGGTCGCCGATCCGGACTTCCCGGACCGCTACTTCAACGTCGCGTTCGTCATCGACCCGCGCGGCGAGATCGTCTACCGGCGGTACAAGGCGACGAGCGACGCCTACGAGGGCGGCATGCTCGGCAACATGAACCCGCACGACGTGTGGGACGAGTTCATCGCCAAGCGCGGCGACGGCAGCGTCATGGACGCGATCTTCCCCGTCGCGCGGACGGAGATCGGCAACATCGGCATCGCCATCTGCCACGAGGGCGTCTACCCGGAGGTGGTGCGCGGGCTCGCGATGAACGGCGCGGAGATCATCATCCGGCCGACCCTCATCGAGCCGGCCGTCCAGAACGGGATGTGGGAGCTGCAGAACCGCGCCCACGCCATGTTCAACTCGGCGTACGTCGTCGCGCCCAACCTCGGTCCCGAGTACCGCGACGACGGCGGGGTCCAGGACCTGTTCGGCGGGAACTCGATGATCGTCGGTCCCCGCGGCCAGATCCTCACCCGTCAGCAGGGCTGGACGACGGGCGACTCGTTCGTCACGACGACGCTGGACATCGAGGCGCTGCGCCGCGCCCGCGTCGCGAACGGGCTCTACAACCAGTTCAAGGACCTGCGGACCGAGCAGTACCGCGCGATCTACGACGAGCCCATCTACCCGAAGAACCAGTACCTCGACGCTCCGCCGAGCGAGGGCTGGCTCGCCCGCGAGGAACGCACGAGGGCCGGGAACATCGAGCGGCTCATCGAGCGCGGCGTCCTCACTCCGCCGACCGGGTACCGCGCCCCCGGCGCCTGAGCCGACCACGATCCGACCCCACCGCCCCGTCAACCCGCACTACGAAGGAGGCCCGACATGTCACGCAGCAGCCGGACCGGCGACGCGATCCGCGTCGGCGTGCTGGGGTTCGGGCGCTGGGGTCGGACCTGGCTCCCGGTCCTCGAGGCGGAGCCCGACGTCGAGGTCGTCGCCGTCGCAGGCGGACTGTCCGGCGCGACGGGCCCGTCCGGCGCGTCCTCCCACCCGACGCTGCGTACCGGCGTGCGCCACGTCGGGCGATGGGAGGACGCGCTGGACGATCTCGACGCCGTCCTCGTCACCCTGCCGGTGCCGCTGCACCTCGCGGCGGCTCGCGAGGCGGCCGCCCGGGGCCTCCACGTGCTCCTGGAGAAGCCCGCCGTGCTCGCTCGCGGCGAGCTGGCCGCGCTGGAGGACGTCGCGGCGCGCGCCCCCGGGGTCGTCATGGTCTGCCAGAACTACCGCGAGCGCCCCTGGGCGCGCCGGGTGCGCGCCGAGCTCACGACGCTAGGGCCCCTCACGCACGTCACGGTCGAGATCGCCCGACGGGAGCTCCTCGACGGCGGCCGGGGCGCCCTGGCCCACCCGCTGCTGGACGACCTTGCCATCCACCACGTCGACCTCCTTCGCCACCTCACCGGGCAGGAGGCCGAGGTGCTGGCCGCCACCAGCTCACGACCGCCGTGGACCAGCTACGACGGCACCCCCGACGCCGCGGCGCTCCTGCGCCTGTCCGGCGGCGCGACCGTCGCGATGCACGGCACGTGGGCGGCCCGCGGCCGCGAGACCCCGTACGACGGCGACTGGACGTTCCGGGGCGAGCGCGGGCTCGTCGAGGTGCGCGACCTCGCGGTGCTCCGGGACGACCAGGTCGTGGCTCCCGCCCGCGCGGTGACGCCGGGTGTCCACGACGACACCGACCTCGCGGACGTCCTGCGCACGTTCCTCGCCGGGATCGCGGGGGTGCCGGTGCCGACGGACGTCGCCGAGCACGCCCGCAGCCTCCGACTGCTCCTCGACCTGCGCGACGCCACCGGGTTGCCGCCCCTGGGGGACGCGACATGACCGGGACGACGCACCGCCGCACGTCCGAGCCCGCCGACCGACCGACCGACCCGGCCCGCGCCCCGCGGATGGCCGACGTCGCCCGCCTCGCCGGGGTGTCGCCGCAGACCGTCTCGCGCGTCATCAACGGCCACCCCAACGTCTCGGCCGAGGTCCGCGAGCGGGTGCAGCAAGCCGTCGTGGCGCTGCGCTACCGTCGCAACCCGGCCGCCCGCTCACTGGCGACCCGGCGCACGATGAGCCTCGGCGTCGTCACCTACGGGCTGGCGCAGCACGGGCCGTCCGTCGCCCTGACCGGGATCGCGGACGCCGCGCGTCAGGCCGGCTACACGACGAACCTCGTCGGCCTGGTCGAGCTGGACCGTGCGGCCCTGCGCCGGGCGCTCGGCCACCTCATGGACGACTACGTCGACGGGATCGTGCTCCTGGCCCCGGTCGACGATGCAGTCCACGCGGTCGCGGGGCTGCACACCGAGGTGCCGCTCGTCATCTTCGAACCCGGCGCCCCGCCGCGGCCGGCGGGGTTCGCGGCGCACGAGGTGCTCGGAGCCCGGCTCGCGACGCAGCACCTGCTCGACATCGGTCACGAGACCGTCCTCCACCTGTCCGGGCCTGCCGGGTGGCTCGCCACGACGGCCCGGATCCGCGGGTGGCGCGAGGCTCTGTCCGATGCGGGTCGGCACGCCCCCGCACCCGTCGCCACGAGCTGGACGGCGGCGTCCGGGTTCGAGGCTGTCGACCGGGTGATCGCCTCGGGCTCCACCGCCGTCTTCGCGGCCAACGACCAGACGGCCCTCGGGCTGATCCGCGGTCTCACCGAGCACGGCGTCCGCGTCCCGGAGGACGTCTCGGTCGTCGGCTTCGACGACTTCCCCGAGTCGGAGTACTTCTCCCCGCCCCTGACCACCGTGCGCGTCGACTTCGCCGCGCTCGGCCGGCTCGCCGTGCGCAAGCTCCTTGCGCTCATCGAGGGCGAGGAGGTCAGCGGCCCGCTCACCCCACCAACGCTCGTCGTCCGCGCCAGCACGGGAACGCCCCCGGCGACGTCGTCGACCCCACCGATCCCCACCACTCCCAAGGAGAACCCATGAGACCGCTCGGCACCACGGGCCTGACCGTCCCGCCGATCTGCGTCGGCACCAGCGCCCTCGGCAGCTTCCCGGCACAGTACGGCTACGAGGTCGACGAACGCACGGCGATCGACACGATCCTCGCGGCGCTCGAGCACGGGTTCCCGTTCATCGACACGTCGAACGAGTACGGCGGCGGCGCGAGCGAGCTGCGGATCGGCCGCGCGATCGCGGAGCACGGCGGCCTGCCGTCCGACGCGCTGGTCGCCACCAAGGTCGACCCGCTCCCCGGCAGCCAGGACTTCTCGGGCGAGCGGGTGCGTCGATCCGTCGAGGAGAGCCGCGAGCGCCTCGGGCTCGACGTGCTGCCGCTCGTCTACCTGCACGACCCGGAGAAGATCACGTTCGAGGAGGCGACGGGACCCGGCGGCGCGCTCGAGGCGCTGCTGGACCTGCGGGAGGCCGGCGTCATCGGGCACCTCGGCGTCGCGGGCGGACCCATCGAGCTCGAGCTGGCCTACCTGCGCACCGGCGCGTTCGAGGTGGTCCTCAGCCACAACCGATACACGCTCGTCGACTCCAGCGCCGAGGAGCTGATAGCCGAGTGCGCCGCGCGCGGCGTCGGGTTCGTGAACGCCGCACCGTTCGGGGGCGGGATGCTCGCGCGCGGGCCGCAGGCAGTGCCGCGATACTGCTACCAGCCGGCCGGCGAGGAGGTGATCGCCCGCGTCCGCCGCATGGAGCAGGTGTGCGCCGACCACGGCGTCCAGCTCGCCGCGGCCGCGCTGCAGTTCTCCACCCGGGACGACCGGGTGGCGTCGACGGTGGTCGGGATGTCGTCGCCGGAGCGTCTCGCGCAGGTGCGCGACCTCCTCGAGACACCGATCCCCGACGGGATGTGGTCGGACCTGGCCGACCTCATCGCCCCCGGCAGGGCGGGCTTCCACCCGGCGGCCGACGGCTGAGCCGCGTCGGACCGGGCAGCCATGACCAGCACGACATCGCGACCAAGGAGGGCGTGACGAGATGATCAAGCACACGAAGAGGAAGCCGGAGCCGACCGACGTCGTCATCATCGGCGTCGGAGCAGGCGGCGCGACCGCCGCGAAGGTGCTCACGGAGGCGGGGCTGCGGGTCGTCGGACTTGAGCGCGGACCGTGGCTCACGCCGGAGCACGCGTCCGGCGACGAGCTCAAGATCCTCAACCGCAACTACCTGTGGCAGGACCCCAGGCTGAAGCCGCGCACGTTCCGCGCGAGCGAGTCCGAGCAGGCCGTCGTCACGAACTTCTCCGCGACCCCGCAGGTGGTCGGCGGCGGAACGACGCACTGGGGCGGGATGGTGCCCCGGATGACGGTCGACGACTTTCGGATGCACTCGCTGCTCGGAGACATCGAGGGGGCGAGCCTCGTGGACTGGCCGATCACCTACGAGGAGCTCGAGCCGTACTACTCGAGGGTGGAGTGGGAGTTCGGCACGTCGGGGCTGGCCGGCGCCAACCGCTGGGAGGGGCCGCGCAGCCGCGGCTATCCGACGAAGCCGTCGAACCTCAGCCAGATCGGTCGCGTGTTCGCGACGGCGATGGAGCGGCTGGGGCACAGCACGTTCCCGATGCCGCAGGGCATGGTGACCGAGCCGTACCGCGGGCGCGAGCCGTTCAGCGAGAACGGGTTCTGGCAGCAGTACCCCGACCCGGGCAGCGGCAAGAGCTCGACGCTCATCACGTTCGTCCCGGACGCACTCGCCACGGGCCTGTTCGACCTGCGTCCGGACTGCTACGTGCGGGAGATCCTCGTCGGCCGGGATGGCCGGGCGACCGGCGTGCTCTACCAGGACGCGGACGGGACCGAGCTCGTCCAGGAGGCGAAGGCCGTCATCGTCGCGGGCGGCGGCATCGAGACGCCGCGGCTGCTGCTCATGTCGACGAGCCAGCAGTTCCCCGACGGGCTCGCCAACTCCTCCGGCATGGTGGGCAGGAACGCGACGTTCCACCAGTACTCGTTCTCGGTGGGCCTGTTCGACCGGGAGCTGCACGACCCGCTCTACGGCTGGTCGGGTCACTACATGAACCTGTGCTCGTTCGACTTCTACCAGACGGACGAGTCACGGGGGCACGTGCTCGGCTCGCTCATCTTCCCCTCGATGATCGGCCATCCGATCAACTGGACCTTCCCCGGCAAGCCGACCTGGGGCCAGGCAGCCAAGGACGCGGACCGCGAGTTCTTCAACCACTCGATGAAGATCGGCGTACTGCTGCACGACCTGCCGGTCGAGAGCAACCGCGTCGATCTCGACCCGGACGTCGTCGACGCGTGGGGGCTGCCCGTCGCGCGGATCACCCACACGCCGCACCCGAACGACTACGCCCAGGAGCGCTGGCAGATCGCGAAGAACGGCGAGATCCTCGAGGCGGCGGGGGCGAGCCGCGTCATCCCGGTCAACATGGAGCGGATCACCGGGAACACCTCGCACGAGCTGGGGACGGCCCGGATGGGGAACGACCCGGCGGCGTCCGTCGTTGACCGCTGGTGCCGCACCCACGACGTGCCCAACCTCTACGTCTTCGATGCAAGCTTCTTCCCGACGGCCACCGGGATCAACCCGGCGCTGACGATCATGGCGAACACGTGGCGGTGCGTCGACCACATGCTCGCCTACGACCGGCGCGGCTGGGCCTGAGCACCGGCCCCCCGACGCGCGGACGACGCATCCCACGACACGAACGAGACTCCAAGGAGCAACCATGGGACAGGCCGAGTGGGTCACCATCCCGATCTCCGCTGCGGCGGACGACGACCCGATCTTCTTCACCGACCACGAGTGGCGCACGGTCGAGGCCGCGACGGCACGCATCATCCCGACCGACCACCACCCGGGCGCGCGGGAGGCCAAGGTGGTCCGATTCATCGACCGGATGCTCGCCGGCACGGACTACGTGTTCGCCTCGGCCGACGGCTCCGGCTTCCTGCGGATGACCGGCAGGGACGACGCGGCCTGGGCCGAGCGCATCGCGCACCGCGGCCGGCTCTACCGCGACGGTGTCGCGGAGCTGGATCGGCTGGCCCGCCAGGAGGGCGAGCGCGACTTCGCCGACCTTGACGACGACGCGCAGGACCGCGTGCTCGAGCAGCTGTCGGGCGAGCCGAAACCGCAGCCGTACGAGGTGCCGGGCGATGCCACCGGGACGGGCGGGGCGCCGGCGGGGAACCAGCCGGTGAACGAGGACTTCCTCGAGTTCTTCCCGCTGCTGGTCCTCAACACGCGCCAGGGCTTCTACGCCGATCCCGTCTACGGCGGCAACCTCGACCGGATCGGCTGGGGCGTCATCGGGTTCGACGGCCCGCCGTCGCTCAGGAGCACCACCGACGGGAGCTACACGACCGTCCAATACATGATCCCGGAGGCCACCTGGCCCTACGAACGTCACCCCGCCGTCCTGCGGTACCGCTGAGGGTGCGGCTGGACCCGGCGGTGGGATCGCGCGGCACCGTCGGCGCATCCTCCCCTAGGCTCCCCCACAGGGCGCGCGACCGGCGCGCTCGGCTGATCGAGGGAGTCGAGACGTGGGAGAGCCAGCCGCGCGGACACCCCGGATGGCTGACGTCGCGCGGCTCGCCGGGGTCTCCGTCCCCACCGTCTCCCGCGTCGTCAACGGCTACACCCACGTGACGCCGGAGGTGCGCGAGCGTGTCCAGCAGGCCATCGCCCAGCTCCGCTACCGACCGAACTCGGTCGCGCGCGCGCTCGTGACCAACCGGACGAAGCGCCTCGGCGTCATCACGTACGCCCTGTCGGTGACGAGCCCGTCGCTGGCACTCCTCGGGGTGTCGGAAGAGGCGCGCGCCGCGGGGTACTCGACGAACCTCGTGACGCTCGACTCGGTGAGCCCAGAGAGCGTGCGGTCGGCGCTGGCGCACCTGGCGGACGACGCGGTCGACGGCGTGATCCTGCTCGCACCGATGGTCGAGACCACCCACTCGCTGGCCGGGCTCGACCTTCCGATGCCCGTCGTGTCGTTCGAGCAGGGGGCGACGGGTGCGGACGCCGCCGTCGCGCTGGACGAGGTGCTCGCGGCGCGACTCGGCACCCGGCACCTGCTCGACCTGGGACACGACACGGTCCACTTCGTCCGCGGGCCCGATGGCTGGATGGCCACCGAGGCGCGCGAGCAGGGCTGGCGCCGCGAGCTGACCATCGCTGGCTGCCACGCGCCGGAGCCGATCCCGTGCGAGGACTGGAGCGTCGCCTCCGGCTACCGCGCGGGGCAGCGGCTGGCGACGACGACGGGCGTGACGGCCGTGCTGGTCTCCAACGACGCGATGTGCCTCGGCGTCTACAGGGCGCTGGCCGAGGCGGGGCTGCGGGTGCCGGACGACGTCTCGGTCGTGGGATTCGACGACGCTCCCGAGTCCGCCTACTACCTGCCGCCGCTCACGACGCTACGGCTCGACTTCGAGGCGGCCGGACGCTCGGCGCTCCGACGGCTCCTGCGCATGCTCGGCGACGGAGGCAGCGACGGCGGGACGGAGGCCGTCGACCCACCGGCCCCGGAGCTGGTGGTGCGATCGTCGACGGCGCCGCCCCGCAGTCACGTCGGCGCGGACTCCGACCGGGGCGCCTGACTGGCCGCTTTGTGTGCGCGCGAGTGGGCGGGTAGGCTCTCCCGAGCGGCTCAGGCCGCCCTTGGAGACGTCGCATAGTCAGGTCTAGTGCGCATCCCTGCTAAGGATGTGAGGGTGCAAGCCCTCCGTGGGTTCAAATCCCACCGTCTCCGCCATCGCCCTAGAGGCAGAACGTGTTGCCCTCGGGGTCCGTCATGACGGCCCACGCGCCGTTGCTGTCGCTGCGACGCTCGACGAGTCGCCCGCCCAGCTCCTCGACCCGCGCGATCGCGTCCTCGCGGTCGGCAACCTGGCAGTCGAGGTGCACCCGGTCCTGGCGATCCGGGACGGCGCCGGTCCTCTGGAAGAGCAGCCGGACGTGCCCCTCGCCCGGGTCGACCAGCACGAACCCGTTGCCGGCGTCCCGCGGGACGCCTCCGACGAGGTGCGCCCAGAACCGGGCCAGGCCCTCGGGGTCGGGCGAGTTGATCGTGACGCAGTCGACGCGGACGAACGGGGCCATGGCGCGAGGCTAGTCCCCCGCACCGGCCCGGCCCCGGGACCAACGTTCCTCCCGCCCCGCCGGACGCCCCCGCCTACAGTGAGCGCCATGCACCTCGACCCCGCACGGCTCGCGCCCGTCGTCGACGACGACACCGTGGGCGACCTGCGCGCCTGGACCGACATCGACCTGCCCGGCCTCGACCGTCGCGCCGACCTCTCCGTCTGGCTGCCGAGCGGCTACGACGACGCGGCCGCGAGCGCCCGCCGCTACCCCGTCGTCTACCTGCACGACGGCGGCAACCTGTTCCTCCGCGCGACCTCGTTCGCCGGAGCGACCTGGCGCGTCGGCGAGGCGATGAGCGCCCTCGACGCGGAGGGGATCCCCGCCATCGTCGTGGGCATCCCGAGCCACCCGACCGACCGCGCGGGCGAGTACACGCCGCACCCCCACGCCGAGCACGGCGGCGGACGCGTCGAGGAGTACGCCGTCTTCCTCGCGGACCACCTCAAGCCGGCGATCGACCGCACCCTGCGCACGGAGCCGGGGCCGACCTCGACGATCGTCGCGGGAAGCTCGCTCGGCGCGATCGCCAGCGCCTACCTGTGGCAGACCCGGCCCGAGTCCTTCGGCGGCGCGGGCCTGTTCTCCACCTCGTTCTGGTTCCCCGGCGAGCGCGCCATCGACGACCTCGCCGCTGCCCTGCGCGAGCCGCGCACCGGCGCCCGCGTCTACCTCGACGTCGGCGGGCGCGAGGGCGCGAACGCGTTCGAGGCCGAGGTCCAGGTCTCCACCTCCGAGCTGGCGCTGCGCGCCCTGCGCGCCTCCGACGTCCCGGTCCGCTACGTCTACGACTCGACGGCCCCGCACCACGAGGACGCCTGGGCCGAGCGCCTCCCGGCCGCGCTGCGCTGGCTGCTCGCCGGCTGGGACGCGGGACGGCCCCGCGGGTAGGCGGTAGCGAAACACGGCGGGTCCCTCCCCGAAACGACGCGCGCCGCCGACGGTAACGGCGGGGCAACACGTCCCCGGGAGAGTCGGGAGGCCGACGGGGGCGCCCCGACCGGCGGGCGTCGATCCCGCCGGTCCCCCACGGAAGGACCCCCCACCATGAGCCCTGCCCCGACGCGACCGTCCCGGGGGTGGCGCCAGCGCCCCGGCGCGACCGCTGGCCGACGCGCAACCACGAGCACCACGCCCGCCCGCACCGCCACGCCGATCCGCACCATCGCGGTCCTCGCGCTCGCGACGCTGACCGCGACGATCGCCCCGGCTGCGCTCGCGGCGCCGTCCACGTCGACCCTCACGATCACGGCGCCGGTGGAGGTGGCGGTCGAGGAGACCGTCTCCGTCGTCGTCGACCTGGGTGAGGTCACGGACCTCTACTCCTACGCCCTCGACCTCGCCTACGACGCCGACGTCCTCACGTTCGTCTCCGCGACTGCGCCCGACGGCGGCTTCGACTCGACCGACGCCGACGGCGGACGGGTCGCGGTCGTGCACTCCCGCCTCGGCACCTCGCCCGGGCTCGCCGGCGAGCTGTCCGTCGAGCTGGTCTTCACCGCCTCCGCACCCGGCGACTCCCAGCTCGTCGTCACCGCGCTCGACCTGGTCGGCTCCGACGGCGAGGTCTCCTCGCCCGAGACGCTGCCCGAGACGACCGTGACCGTCCTCGCGCCGGCGCCGACGGTCTCCCCGTCCCCCTCACCGACGACCTCGGCCTCCCCATCCGCCTCCCCGACGACCTCGGACGGCGCGTCAGGCCCGTCCTCGACGACCGGGTCCGCCCCCGACCCCACCGACACCGCGACCTCCGGCTCCTCCGGCGGTCGCCTCTCCTCCACCGGCGCCGACGTGCTCCCGCTCCTCCTGGGCGCGCTCGCGCTCACCGGACTCGGCGCGTTCCTCGCCGTGCGGCGGAAGGCGGCGCGGCGATGACCACCCAGCCCGGAGCACCCGGTCCGACTCCCCCGACCTCGGAGGTCCCCATGCGAGCTGCGCATCGCGCCCGTCCCATCGTCGCCGTCCTCGCCGTCGGCACCGCGCTCGGCGTCGGCACCGCCCTCCCCGCCTCGGCGGCACCGGTCACGCCGGCCACCGCACCGATGCTCGCCCCCTTCTACACGGAGCTGGACCTCACGGGTGACGCCATGGTCACCGTCGCCGACCTCGACGTCGTCGCCGCCGGGCTCGGCGCCGTGAGCGGCGACGCAGCGTGGAACCCGATCGCCGACGTCGACGGGGACGGGATCCTGACCGTCGCCGACCTGGCGGCGGTCTCGGGACGCATGATCTACGACGACGGGCCGTTCGAGCTGGTCGAGGCGAGCCTCGTCGACATGCAGGCGGCGATGAACGCGGGCGTCATCACGTCGGCGGACCTGACCTCGGCCTACCTCGAGCGCATCGACGCCTACGACACCCGCGTGCCGTCCGGCGGCCGGGCGCTGAACTCGGTCATCACCGCCTCGACGACCGCCGCGCTGACGGCCGCCGCCGAGGCGGACGCCGTGCGCGCCGAGGAGGGGATGACGAGCCTGCTGCTGGGGATCCCGGTCGGCCTCAAGGACAACATCGACACGTTCGACCTGCCGACGACCGCGGGCTGCGCCTGCTGGGAGACCAACCAGACGACCACCGACGCCACGATCGCGGCGGCGCTGCGCGAGGCGGGGGCCGTCATCGTCGCGAAGACGAGCCTCGACGAGTTCGCGTTCGGGTTCGTCTCGGAGTTCTCGGCGTTCCTGCCCGGCCCGCCGGGAACGGTCCCCCAGACGACGGCGCTGGTCGCCAGCCCGTACGTGACGACCCAGAGCGCCGGCGGCTCCTCGGGCGGGACCGGCGCCGCGGTCGCCGCGAGCCTGGTGGCCGTCGGCTTCGGCACCGACACCGGCGGCTCGATCCGCGTCCCGTCCTCCTACAACCAGCTCGTCGGCATCCGTCCGACGGTCGGCCTGGTCAGCCGCTCCGGCATCGTCCCGCTGGCGCTCAGCCAGGACACCGCCGGGCCCCTCGGACGCTCGGTGACGGACGCCGCCGTTGCGCTCGACGCGGTGGTGGGCGTCGACGGGACCGACCCGGTGACGCAGGCGCAGGCCGGTCTCGTCCCGGAGAGCTACACCGCCTCCCTCGACGCCGGCGCGCTCGACGGTGCCCGGATCGGCTACGTCCCCGCGATGGTCGGCACGAACCCGACGACGGTCCGGCTCTTCCAGCAGGCCCTCGCCGACCTCGAAGACGCGGGCGCCGTCGTCGTCCCGGTGACGCCCCCGTCCGGGTTCGCCGCGGTCCTCGCCGAGCCCAGCGGCTCGACGAACGAGTTCCGCCACGACCTGGACGCCTACATCGCAGCCAACCTCGACCCGGCCGTCCCCTACCGGAGCCTGCAGGAGATCATCGACTCCGGTCGGTTCGTCACGGGCCGCCAGAGCTCCTACGTCGCCCGCGCCGCGGTGACCGACGAGACGTACGAGGGGTGGGCCGGTCCCGACGGAACGCACACGCTCGCGCTCGCCGCCGGCAAGGAGCTGGTGACGGGCATGCTGGACGACGCCGGGCTCGACGCCCTGGTGTACCCGAGCACCAACCCCTACGCGTCGCTCTCGACCAACATGCGGCTCAGCCCCAACACGGGGATGCCGGCCGTGACGGTGCCGATGGGCCAGGCGACGCCAGAGGACGGGACCATCGCCGGCGCCGGGGTCAACCTGGAGCTGCTCGGGCGCGACTTCGACGAGGGCGGACTGCTCGGCCTGGCGTTCGCCTACGAGCAGGCGACCCAGCACCGCGTCACGCCGACGGGCTACGGCCCGCTCGGCTGATCTGTCCAGCTCGGCCGACCTCGGCCGGGGTCGATCCGGGGGGGCGACCCCGACCGGACCGACCCCGGCGGTGGTAGGATGACCGAAACTTTCGGTCGATCGACCGCGGGGCTCGGGAAGCAGGTGACATGCGCGGTCGGAGGGTCACCATCGCGGACGTCGCCGAGGCGGTCGGCGTCTCCGTCCCCACCGTGTCGAAGGTCCTCAACGGCCGCGCCGACGTCGCCCCGGAGACCCGCCGGCGCGTGGAGCGCGAGCTCGAGACGACGGGCTACCGGCGCCGCTCGAGCTCGACGTCCTCCCAGCTCGAGCTCGTCATCCACGACATCGACACGTCCTGGTCCCTCGAGCTGATCAAGGGCGTCGAGGAGGTCGCGTCCGCCGCGGGGATCGGGGTCGTCCTCACGACGCTGCACGGGCGCCACCAGCCGTCCCAGTCGTGGACCGAGGGCGTCCTCCTCCGGCGGCCGATCGGCGTCATCATGGTCATGTCGGTGCTGGCCGACGTGCAGTACGAGCTGCTGGCGGCCCGCTCCATCCCCGCCGTCGTCGTCGACACTTTCGGAGCGCCGCCCGCGGCCGTCCCGACCGTCGGCTCCAACAACTGGTTCGGCGGGCTCGACGCCACGCGCCACCTGCTGGCGCTCGGCCACCGGCGGATCGGGATGATCTCCGGTCCGGACGCGATGATGTGCTCGCGCGCCAGGGTCGACGGGTACCGGAGCGCGCACGACGAGCTGGACGTGCCGTGCGACCCCCAGCTCGTGCGCTGGGGCAACTTCGAGGTCAGCGGCGGCTACGAGCACGCCCGGTCGCTGCTCTCCCTCCCGCACCCTCCGACCGCCATCTTCGCCGGGTCGGACCACCAGGCGGTCGGCGTCATGCGCGCGGCTCGCGAGCTCGGGCTGCGGGTGCCCGAGGACCTCTCGATCGTCGGCTACGACGACCTCCCGTTCGCCGACTGGCTCGCGCCCCGGCTCACGACGGTCGACCAGCCGCTCCAGCAGATGGCGGCGGAGGCGACGATCATGCTGCTCGACCTGCACCGCGGCGCGGTGGCGAGGTCGCCGCGCGTCGACCTCGCCACCGCGCTCGTGGTCCGCGAGTCGACCGCGCCGCCGGGCGGCTGAGCCCGCCCGGCGCACGGCCGCCCCGTCAACCCGTCGGCCGTCAGCCGTGCCAGACGTCGAACGGCGTCAGCGGCACGATCTCGGGGCGCTGCGGGCAGGTCGCCATGAGCACGCGCGACCCCTCGCGCGCCGAGTCCAGCAGCCCGCTCATGATGTCCATGACGTGCAGCCCGATGGCGCCGCTCGCGCGCGGTGAGCCGTCGCCCTGCCGCGGGAGGCCGGCCGCGCCGACCATCTCCAGCAGACCGACACCCCGCGAGCCGTCGACGAACCCCGCGCTCGGCGGCACCTCGCGCCACTCCCCGTCACCGCGGGTCAGCACCTCGACGGTGCCGCCGAAGCCGTTGGGATCGGGGACGACGAGCGAGCCGTCCTCGCCGTGGACCTCGATCGGACGCGCCCGCGAGCCGAACCCGTCGAAGCTCACCGTGATCGTCGAGATCGCGCCGTCGACGTGCTCGAGCGTCCCCGCGACGTGCGTGGCCACCTCCACCGGCACGCTCTGCCCGGCGCGCGGTCCCGACCCGATGGTGCGCGTCCCGCGCAGGCTCGACGCCGCACCGGTGACGGCGCGGACCGGCCCGAGCAGGTGCACGAGGCTCGTGAGGTAGTACGGCCCCATGTCCAGGAGCGGACCGCCGCCCGCCGCGTAGTAGAAGTCGGGGTTGGGGTGCCACGACTCGTGCCCGGGCGAGATCCACGTCGCGACCGCCGACGTCGGACGGCCGATCCGACCTCCGTCGACGCACGCCCGCGCCGTCTGGACGCCGGTCCCGAGCACGGTGTCCGGCGCGCAGCCGAGCATCGTCCCGGCCGCGCCGGCGGCCTCGACCACGTCGAACGCCTGGGACAGCGTCGCCGCGATCGGCTTCTCGCCCAGCCGGTGCTTTCCGGCGGCGGCGCACGCGAGCGCGACGGCGGCGTGGGCCGCGGGCGTGGTGAGGTCCAGGACGGTCTCCACCTCCGGCATGTCGAGCATCTCCGCCAGGGTGCAGCCCCGGGCGCCGAGTCGCTCCGCCTGCGTCCTCACCCGCTCCGGGTCGAGGTCGGCGACGGCGACGATCCGGACCCGCGGGTGGTCGGCGAGCGTCGCGAGGTAGGCCTCGAGGATGACCCCGAGACCGACTATGCCGACTCCGTGCGGCTCGCCCACAGCAGCCCCCTCTCCACGATCGTGCGGACGCTCGGGTGCTCCAGCACGTCCGGCGAGTGCCCCGGCGTCGCGACGAACACGCGGCCGGCGCCCCACAGGCGGGTCCACACGGCCGGCGAGACGATCGGGCGGTGCCACGGGTGCCACGGCCGGACCGGGTGGGTCGTCGTCGCGAGGACGTCGACGAGGTCGTCGTGCAGGACCCAGTACTGCTCGGTCTCCAGCTCGAAGTCCTCGATCCCGGCGGTGATCGGGTGCTCCCGCCCGAGCTCGGTGATCTCCACCGTGTACGGCAGGTAGTTGTCGCTCGCGTCGCCCTCCCGCAGGTGCGGCTCCTTGCCCGGGTGGGTGGCGAACTGCCCGCCGACGAGCTGGAGGTAGTCGGAGCTGTTGCGGTAGGAGTCGGCGATCCCCCCGTGCCACCCGGCGAGGCCGAGCCCCTGCTCGACCGCCCGCCGCAGACCCGTGAGCGCGTCCCACGAGATCTCGGACATGGTCACGGACTGCAGGACGAGGTCGAGCGCGGCCATCCGGTCGGCGTCGGCGTACACCTCGTTGTCGGTCTCGATGCTCACCTCGAACCCGTTCTCCCTCAGGAACGGGATGAACAGGTCGGTCGCAGCCTCCGGCTGGTGGCCGTCCCAGCCACCGCGCACCACCATGGCGCGTCGCGTCATGCGTCTTCCTCTCTCGTTGCTCTCGTTGATCTCGTTGACCGATCGGGTGTCCCGGTCGGTCGTCCTCGCTCCGGCGCGCGGCGCGGCCGGCTCAGTCCAGGGCGACGGAGGTCAGCCGCGACTCGTCCGCCGCGCTGCGCTGCACGGCGTCGAGCACGCGCTGGACCTGCAGCGCCTCGGCGAACGACGGGGACACCTCGCCCTGCCCCGCGATGGCGCGCACCAGGTCGACCACCTGGTGCGTGAAGCCGTGCTCGTACCCGATACCGTGCCCGGTCGGCCACCAGGCCGACATGTAGGGGTGCTCCGGCTCCGTCGCGAGGACCCGCCGGAAGCCCGCCGGCCCCGGCGCGGTCGCGTCGTACACCTCGAGCTCGTTGCTGCGCTCGTAGTCGAACGCCACCGAGCCGAGCGTGCCGTTGATCTCGATCCGGTTGGCGTTGCGCCGTCCGGTCGCCATCCGGGTCGCCTCGAAGACGCCGAGGGCCCCGGTGGCGAACCGCGCCGTGAACGCCGCCGCGTCGTCGACGGTGACGGCCTCCCGCTCCCCCTCGACCCGGCCGCGGCCCCCGAGGCCGACCTGCTCGGTGAGCGTCGGGCGCGTCGGGACGAAGGTGCGCAGGACGGCGGAGACGTCGCGGATCGGCGAGCCGAGCAGCCACTGGGCCGTGTCGATCGAGTGGGCGCCGATGTCCCCCAGGGTTCCGCTTCCGGCCTTCGCGGCGTCGAGCCGCCACGTCATGGGGGCGTCGGGGTCGACCAGCCAGTCCTGGAGGTACTGCGCGCGGACGTGTCGCACCTCGCCGAGCGCCCCGGCGGCGAGGAGCTCGCGGGCGAGGGCGAGGGCCGGGGTGCGGCGGTAGCTGAACCCGCACATCGCGACCGTCCCGGACCGGCGGGCGGCCGCCTCGGCCGCCGCGGTCATCGTCTCGGCCTCCACGACGGAGTTCGCGAGGGGCTTCTCGCACAGCACGTGCTTGCCGGCCTCGAGCGCGGCGACGGCGATCTCGGCGTGCAGGTCGCCCGGCGTGCAGATGTCCACCACGTCGACGTCATCACGCGCGACGACGTCACGCCAGTCCGTCGACACCTTGCGCCAGCCGAACCCGGCGCCGAGGGCGTCGGCGCGCTCGCGGTCGCGCCCGACCAGCACGGCGAGCTCGGGACGGCGGGGCAGGTCGAAGAACGACCCGGCGGTGCGCCACGCGTGGCTGTGCGCCCGCCCCATGAACCCGGCGCCGACGAGGGCGACCCTCAGCACGGGACCTGACTGTGCGCCCACGGCGCCTCCTTCTTCGATCGTGACGGACGTGGCTCGTGACGGGCCACGACCGGCCGGGGACGGCGGTCGGTCAGAGGGTGACGCTCAGGTCCCGCGTCGGACCGGCGGGGAGGTCGACCTCGACGCGGGCGCCGCCACCCCGGGTGTCGACACCGGGGGCGTCGCCGACTCGGGTCAGCGCGTAGCGGCCGGCCCAGCCGCCACTCACGCGGACACACCCGTCGGCGTCGGCCACCACCTCGTGCGGCTCGTACCACCAGTCGCCGCGCACGAGGTCGCGCAGCGCCCAGTAGGACGGCTTGGGGGTCCCGTCGGCGCGGACCAGGCCCGACGGGGCGCCCAGCCACTGGTCGCGGTCGCAGAAGCCCCAGTACGTGACGGCCTCGACCGCCGGGTGCGCCGCGAGCGTCGAGTAGTGCTGGACGATCTCGTCCGCCTGCCGGGCCTCGCCCTCGGGGGTCGTCGGCCAGGAGTCGACGACGTAGTCGTTGAGGTCCTCGATGTGCGCCGGCATGAGGTCGCCGGACAGGAGCGTCGTCTCGGTCCAGTGCAGCGGGAGGCCGAAGCCGGCGAACCGCTCGCAGATCTCCCAGAGCTGGTCGCGACCACGGAACCCCTGGTGCATGTGGGACTGCAGGCCGATCGCGTCGATCCGGATGCCGGCGTCCAGCACGTCGGCGACGAGCCGCTCGTACTCGGGTCCGAGGTCGAAGTCGTTGAGCACGAGCGTCGGCTCGGTGCCCTGGCTGCGCGCCTCCTCGACGGCGAGGCGCACCATCTCCACGCGCCCCTTCTCCGCTGCCATCCGCGTGATCGCGTTGGGCACGCCGTCGGGCTCGTTGACGAAGCGGGGCATGATGACGACCTCGTTGATGACGTCCCACGTGTCCACCACGCCCGCGAAGTCGCGCACCTCGCGCCGGATCCGCTCCCTCAGCAGGCGCTCCGCCTCCGCCAGCGGCAGCCGGTCGACCCACGGCGCCTTGACCGTGTGCCAGACGAGCGGGTGCCCCTTGAGGCGGACGCCGCGCTCGGCGAACCACCGCGCCGTCGCGAGGGTCGGCTCCAGGGCGGTCCGTCCCGGCTCCGGCTCGTACCGCCCCCAGTAGAACGACAGCGTCGCGGTGTCGAAGAGGTCGAGGTAGAGCTCCTGCAGCTCGCTCTCGACCAGGTCCATCCCCGATCCCGTGGCGCCGAAGCCGAAGGCGTGCCGGACCTGCTCGACGCGGACCACGGCGCCCGGGCAGGGCCGGCCCTCGGCGTCGAGCAGCACGAGACGGGCATCGACGTGGCGGAAGCTGAAGTCGTCGGGCACGGCGTTCCTCTCTGAACGTACGGCGGCTGTGCCGGTCGGGCGATCCCACCTTATATCGATAAAACTTTGTCGGCAAACCGACCTCGACGGCGCCGGGACGGCGCAGGCCCGCGCCCCCCGTACGCTGGCTCCGGGGTCCGGACGAGGGCCGGGACCGATGGGCGCAGGAGGCGGAGATGGTCACGATGAGCGACGTGGCGCGCCTCGCGGGCGTCTCCGTGATGACCGTCTCCAACGTGCTGAACGACCGCCCGTACGTCAAGACGTCGACCCGGGACCGGGTCCTGGCCGCGGTCGCCGAGCTCGGCTACGAGATCAACCTGAGCGCGCGCCACCTGCGCTCGGGCCAGACCGGGACGGTCGGGCTGATCGTGCCGCGGTTCTCCCACCCCTACTTCGCCGAGCTCGCCGACGCGCTCGCCTCGGAGCTCACCGCCAGGGGACGCCACCTCGCCGTCGAGCAGTCGGAGGCGTCGCGGGAGCACGAGCTCGCGGCGCTCTCCCGCGCGCGCCTGCAGCGCTACGACGCCGTCGTGCTGAGCGTGGCCGGCCTCGAGCGGGAGGAGCTCGCGACGCTCGCCGAGTCGCCGCCCGTCGTGCTCCTCGGCGAGCGGGAGATGCCGGCCAGGTTCGACCACCTGCAGCTCGCGAACATCGAGGGCGCCCGGCTCGCGACCACCCGCCTGCTCGACTCGGGGGCTCGCCGCGTCGCAGTCGTCGGGGGTGACCTCCAGCGCGACGACGCGACGGCCCGCCTCCGGACCGACGGCTGGATCGCGGCACACGAGGAGCGCGGCCTGCCCGTCGACGAGCGGCTCGTGCTGAGCGACGGACGCTACAGCGCGGAGGAGGCCCACGACGCGGTGATCGCCGCGCACGCCGCCGGCCTCGACCCGGACGGCTACTTCGCCATCACCGACGACATCGCGACCGGCGTCCTCGCGGCGCTCCACCGGCTGGGCCGCGCGGTGCCGGAGGAGATCGGCGTCGTCGGGTACGACAACCTGGTCGCCTCGGCGTGGACCGTCCCGGCCCTCACGACGATCGACGCGGGGCGGGCCGAGGTGGCGCGCACGATCGCCGACCTCATCGAGCGGCGGATCGCCGACCCCTCGGCCTCACCCCGGCACCTCGTCGGGCAGGTCCGCCTGATCGAGCGGGACTCGGTGGCACCCCTGCCCTGACGACCGGCCGGGCGCATCGAGACGTCGGCCCTCCCGGCGACCTCCTCTTTATCGATACAGTTCCTCCCATGGCTCCTCCCAGCCCGCCGCGGACGGCGGCCGACGGACCCGCTCGCCACCGACTGACCGCCGCGACGCCGGCGCACGCGTGGACGGAGGCCTACCCGCTGGGCAACGGGACGATCGGCGCGATGTGCTGGGGCGGGCCGGACGTCGACCGGACCCAGGTCAACGACGCCACGTGCTGGAGCGGTTCGCCGGACTCGGCGCGCGGCGAGGTGGCCGACGACGGGCCGGCGCGGCTCGCCCGGGCGCGCGCCGCCCTCGCGGAGGGCGACGTCCGAGCGGCCGAGGAGGAGCTGCGCCGGCTCCAGGGCGGCTTCAGCCAGTCGTTCCAGCCGCTGGTGGACATCGAGATCACCCGCGAGGGCGCCGACCGCCTCCCGGCCGGTCAGGAGGCTCCCCCGCTGGGGACCCGCACCCTCGACCTCGCGCGCGCCGTCGCCGAGCACACCTGGGAGCACGACGGGGTCCGCACCACCCAGCTCACCTTCGTCAGCCACCCGGCCCAGGCGCTGGTGCTGCACCGCACGTCGTCCGCCGCCGAGGGCCTGCTCGTGCGGCTGACCTCCCCGCACCCCTCGACCTCCGTCACCGCGAGGGTCGTCGCGGACCCGGACGACGTGGCAGGTCGGTCGGCCGGGGCGAGGATCGACCTCGTCACCCGGATGCCCCACGAGCTGCTGCCGTGGCAGGCCGGTGCCGTCCAGCCGCTGCGCTACGACGGCCCGGCCGTCAGCGCCGTCGCGACGGCGCACGTGCGCACGGACGGGCGGCTCGTCGCCGTCGACGGCGGGATCCGGGTCGAGGACGCCTCGACGCTCACCCTCGTCCTCGCGACGGCCACCGACGCCGGCGGTGACGACGACCGGGCGCCCTGCCACGGCGACACCGGGATCCTCCGGGCGCGGGCCGGCGACACCGCGACCGTCGCCGCCGAGCGGTCCGTCCCCGACCTGCTGGCGGAGCACGTGGCGGACCACGCCGCGCTGTTCGACCGGGTCGACGTCGAGCTGGGCGAGGACGAGCACGACGAGCTGGTCGCCCGGCTGTTCGCCTACGGGCGCTACCTCCTGATCGCTGGGTCGCGCCCGGGGACGCCGCCGCTGACCCTCCAGGGCATCTGGAACGAGTCGCGGACGCCGCCGTGGAACAGCGACTACACCCTCAACATCAACCTCGAGATGAACTACTGGCCGGCGCACACCACCGGGCTGTCCGAGTGCGCCGACGCCCTCGCCGACTGGGTGCGCGTCCTCGCCGCGCGGGGACGGGACGCCGCGCGCGGCCTCTACGACGCCCCGGGCTGGGTCGCGCACCACAACAGCGACCAGTGGGGGTTCGCCCTGCCGACGGGCCGCGGTGACGACGAGCTGAGCTGGTCGTTCTGGCCGATGGGCGGGGTGTGGCTGGCGCGGCAGCTCCTGGAGACCGCGGAGTTCACCGGGCGGCGCAGCGACGCCGAGGCCGTCTGGCCCACCGTCGCGGGAGCGGTCGAGTTCACCCTGGCCTGGCTGCAGCCCATGCCGGACGGGACCCTCGGCACGACGCCCTCGACGAGCCCCGAGAACGACTACCTGGCTCCGGACGGGCGGCCGAGCGCCGTCACGACGTCCGCCACCAGCGACATCGAGTTGGTCCGGGACCTGCTCGACGGCGTGCTCGCCCTGCCCCGCGACCTGGTCGGTGCCGAGCTGCACGACCGGGTCGCCCGCGCTCACGCCGCGCTCCCCCCGACCCGCGTGCTGGCGGACGGCCGCATCGCCGAGTGGCACGGCGACCCGCCCGAGTCCGACCCGCTGCACCGGCACCAGTCCCACCTCGCCGGCCTGTTCCCCGGTCGCAGCATCACCCGGGCGACGCCCGAGCTGGCCCGCGCGGCGTCCGCGACGCTCGACGCCAGGGGCGAGGACAGCACCGGGTGGTCGCTCGCGTGGCGCCTGTGCCTCCGCGCTCGGCTCGGGCAGCCGGAGCACGTCGCCCGGCTGTTCGAGCGGTTCACCCGGACGGTGCCGCCGACCGTCACCGACGTCGGGCTCAGCGGCGGGATCTACCCCAACCTGTTCTGCGCCCACCCGCCGTTCCAGATCGACGGGAACCTGGGCGTGACGGCCGCGGTCGCCGAGGCGCTGGTGCAGTCGCACGAGCGCGACGACGACGGCGTCCGGCTCGTCCGGCTCCTTCCCGCCTGCCCGTGGCGCTCGGGCAGCGCACGCGGGCTCCGGCTGCGCGGTGGTGGACGCCTCGACCTGGGCTGGGCCGCCGGCGAGCCCGTCCGCGTCGCGCTCGGCGCCGATCGCGACGTCACCTACCGTCTCCTCTCGCCCACCGGTGGCGCGCGGGAGGTCGAGCTGTCGGGCGGGTCGACGGTGAGCCTCGCGCTGTCCTGAGCCGGCTCGCCACGCGCGGGCCGGGGTCCGCGAGGCCCTAGCCGGCGTCCGGCTCCGCGGGGGTGAACCGGGCCGTGACGTGAGCGACGAGCGGACGGGCGACCAGCTCGAGCAGGACGACGAACACCCACGCGAGCAGCAGCATCGCCCCGTCCCCCGCCACGTACACCCCCGCGGCGGCGACGAGCAGCAGACAGGCGAGCCCCAGCGTGACCCGCCAGGACAGGAACATCTCGGCCGCGGCGATCCGCGCGACGTCACGCGTCCGGAAGGAGAAGAAGGAGGAGACGACGAGCGCGTTGCCCGCCCACAGCGCGAGGACGACGCCGGCGGCGATCCCGGCCGCGCGCAGCAGCGGCCCGGCGACGTGGTCGCCCGCGTAGCCGACGTTCACCGCGAGCACCGCGGCGGCGACGAGCGTCGGCACCCACCAGCGCAGCACGTCGACGACGTTCATCCGGTACCCGCGCAGGAACAGGCGCGCCGACCCCGCGCCGGGATCCCGACGCCACCCGCGGACCGCGTAGAGACCGGCCGAGAGCGCGGGAGCGACGGCGACGAGGCCGAGGACGTAGAGCACGAGACCGAGCGGCGTCGCGCTGACGAAGAGACCGACGACGACGCTGGGCGCGCACGCCAGGGCCAGGCAGAGCCCGAGCACGACGCACCGGTTGATCGTCCGTGCCGCCCGCACCATCCGGCCGGCGCCCGAGCCGTCGACGTCCATGGCCCGATCCTCCCCGGTCACCACGGGTGCCCTCAACCCAGCGCGACGCAGGACACCGTCGGGCTCAGCACCCGGTCGGGCCCGACCCGTCGGGACGGACCGACGAGGTCGAGCTCGAGCGTCGCGTGCCAGTCCCGGCTCGACCGGGCGACGCCGAGGCGGACCCGTCCCGGCTCGACCACGCGGTCCGTCAGCCCGACGAAGGACGTGAGGTCGGCGTGCAGCTCGACGTCGACGCGGCGCCTCTCGCCGGGGGCGAGGGTGACCCGGTGGAAGGCGACGAGCCGCTCGACCGGGCGGGTCACCGCCGCCGCCGGGCCCTGCAGGTAGACCTGGACGACGTCGCTCACCTCGCGGTCGGTGTCGTTGCCGAGGGTCACGGCGAGCGTCGTGGTCCCGTCGGTCGGCCACCGCTCGCCCGAGGAGGTGACGTCGCCCCAGGTGAGGTCGGCGTAGGAGAGGCCGTGACCGAACGCGAAGAGCGCGTCGGGGTCGAGGTTCGAGACCGCGGACGCCCGGCCGAGCGGCGGCGCGAGGTACGTGCCGGGCTGCGCGCCGGCCTCGCGCGGGATCTGCACCGGGAGGTGGCCCGACGGGTTCACCCGTCCCGTCAGCACGTCGGCGACGGCCCGCGCGCCGAGCTGGCCGGGGAAGAAGCACTGGACGATGGCCGCGACGCGGCCGGCGAACCGGCCGAGGGCGTAGGGACGTCCGGCGAGGAGGAGCAGGACGACCCGGGCGCCCGTGGCGAGGATCGCCTCGAGCATCTCCTCCTGCTCACCCGGCAGGTGCAGGTCGGGGGCGTCGCAGCCCTCGCCGGACGTGCCCCGGCCGAACAGCCCGGCGCGGTCGCCCAGCGCGACGACGACGACGTCCGCGCCCCGCGCCGCCGCGACCGCCTCGTCGAACCCGGACCGCCCGGGCTCCTTGACGTCGCACCCGACGGCGTGGCTCACCGGCCCCGGACGGGGCGCCCGCAGCTCCGCCAGGACGCTCGGCACCTCGATCCCCATCGGGCGGTCCGGGTGGTGGACGCCGACGTGCGCCGGGAAGGAGTAGCAGCCGAGCATCGCGAACGGGTCGTCGGCCACGGGACCGACGACGGCGAGCGAGGCGTCCGGCGCCAGCGGGAGCACGCCGTCGTTCTCGACGAGCACGACCGCCTCGCGGGCGAGCCGGAGCGCGAGGTCCCGCTGCTCGGCGCGGTCCAGGTCGATCGTCTCGGCGACCTCGGGCTCGTAGTCGGGGTCGAGCAGGCCGAGCTCGATCTTCTGCACGAGGACCCGCCGCACGGCCCGGTCGACGAGCTCCTCCGGGATCGTCCCGTCGCTCACCGCCTCCAGGAGGGGCGTTCCGTACGTGGCGACGGACGGCAGCTCGACGTCGATCCCGGCACGCAGCGCGAGGTGGGCCGCGTGCGCGTCCGACGTGGCGACCGCGTGCATGGCCCGGAGAAAGGCGACGGCGAAGTAGTCGGCGACCACGACGCCCTCGAAGCCCCACTGCTCGCGCAGGAGCCCGGTGAGCCGGGCCTCGTCGGCGGCCGCGGGGACCCCGTCGACCTCGGCGTAGGAGTTCATCACCGACCGCGCCCCACCCTCGCGCAACGCCATCTCGAACGGCGGGTAGAACACCTCCGCCAGCTCCCTCGGCCCCGCCGAGACCGGCGCATGGTTACGCCCCGCCCGCGACCCCGAGTACCCCGCGAAGTGCTTGAGCGTCGCCACGACGCCGGTGCTCTCCAGCCCGTGCACGTAGGCCGAGGCGATGGTCGCGACGAGGTGGGGGTCCTCGCCGATCGTCTCCTCCACGCGCCCCCACCGGTAGTCGCGCACGACGTCGAGGACCGGCGCGAGCCCCTGGTGCACCCCGACCGAGCGCATCGCCCGACCGATCCGTGCCGCCATGTCCTCGACCAGCTCGGGGTCGAACGTCGCGCCCCAGGACAGCGGGATCGGGTACGCCGTCGCGCCCCAGGCGGCGAACCCGGCCAGACACTCCTCGTGCACCTGCGCCGGGATGCCGAACCGGTTCGCGGCCATCACCGCCCGCTGCGAGCGCGCGAGCGAGCGCGCGCCCATCACCGGGTCGATCGGCGCCGTGCCGAACGGGCGGGTGAGCTGCCCCAGACCGTCGACGATCGCCTCGGCGAACGTCGGGAGGTCCTTGGTCATCTCGTCCTGGTTCGGGGCGACCTCGCCCGCGTCGGCGTCGGCACCGACCCACAGGCCGACGAGCTGGCCCAGCTTCTCGGGCAGGCTCATCTCCGCGATCAGTGCGTCGGCTCGCTCCCCGGGCGACCGGGACGCGTCCCGCCAGGGTTCGACGGGGTCGGCGGACGACGTAAGGGCGACATTCATCGGCTCGGTTGTTCCTTGACTCTCGATGGGGGACTCCGGAGCGCCGGCTCAGCCCTTGACGGACCCGAGCATGACGCCGGAGACGAAGTAGCGCTGGACGAAGGGGTAGACGCACAGGATGGGGATCAGGGTGAGGATCATCGCGACGGCCTTGACGCTCTCGGCGATCTGCGTCGCGCTGTTCATCCCGGCCGCGGCCGCCCCCTCGGAGGCCGTCGACGAGGCGCCGGCGATGACGTTGCGCAGGAACAGCGTCACGGGGAAGAGCTCCTGCCGGTCCAGGTAGAGGAAGGCGGCGAACCAGTCGTTCCAGAACCCGACCGAGTAGAACAGGATCATCGTCGCGAGCACCGCCTGCGACAGGGGCAGGACGATCCGGGTGAAGATGCCGAACCACCCGAGGCCGTCGATCTGGGCCGCCTCCTCCAGCTCGAGCGGCTGGTTCTCGAAGAACGACTTCATCACGAGCAGGTTGAACACCGAGATCGCCCCCGGGACGACGATCGCCCAGATCGTGTTCTTCATCCCCAGCGCCGAGATGAGCACGTAGTTCGGGATGAGGCCGCCGTTGAAGAACATCGTGAACACGACGATCCCGACGAGGAACCCGCGGGCGCGCAGGTGGCGGCGCGCGAGCACGTAGGCCATGAGCGTCGTGAGCACCATCGCGATGACCGTGGCCACCACCGTGTAGACGACGGTGTTGCGGTAGTTGAGCCAGAACATCTGGTTCTGCATGAGGAACTTGTAGGTGTCGAGCGTGAACCCGACCGGCCAGATGCCGACCCTGCCCGCCTTGAGGGCCGCCGGGCTCGAGAACGATTGCGCCACGAGCATGGCGAACGGGAAGAGCATCGCGAGCGACAGCACCACGAGGAAGCCGTTGTTGGCCCAGGTGAAGATGCGGTATCCGGTGGTGTCCCGCGGTCCTATCGAGCCCGAGCTGCGCCGCGGGTTCGTCGTCGTCATGGCACTCTGCGTCACCACAGGCTTGCTCCCACCAGTCGTCGCGACACGAGGTTCGCGGTCAGGACCATCGCGAGCCCGATGAGCGCCTGGAACAGGCCGATCGCCGCCGCGTAGCTGAAGTTGTTGGACACCAGACCCACACGGAACAGGTAGGTCGAGATGATGTCCGCCGTCGAGTAGGTCAACGGGTTGTAGAGGAGGAAGACCTTCTCGAAGCCGACGTTGAGGAAGGTCCCGATGTTGAGGATGAGCAGCGTCACCATCGTCGGCCGGATGCCCGGCAGGGTGATGTGCCACGTCTGGCGCAGCCGGTTCGCGCCGTCGATCCTCGCCGCCTCGTAGAGCGAGGCGTCGACGGTGGTGAGGGCCGCGAGGTACAGGATCGTCCCCCACCCGATCGTCTGCCAGACCTCCGACGTCACGTAGATGGTCCGGAACCACTCGGCCCGGTCGAGGAACGGGATGGCCGAGCCGCCGATCGACTCGATCCACTGGTTGATCGGCCCGCGGATCGCCAGGAGCTGCATCACCATGCCGGCGACGATGACGATCGACAGGAAGTGCGGGAGGTAGGAGATCGACTGGATCGTCCGCTTGAACACGCGGGCCCGCACCTCGTTGAGCGCCAGCGCGAGCAGGATCGGGAGCGGGAAGCAGATCAGCAGCGTGAGCCCGCCGAGGATCGCCGTGTTCGCGAAGACCCGCCAGAACTGCGGGTCGTTGAGGAACATCTCGATGTAGTAGGTGCCGACCCAGTACTCGCCGAAGATGCTCCCGCCGGGTCGGAACCGGCGGAAGGCGATGACGTTCCCGATCATCGGCAGGTACCGGAAGATCAGCAGGAAGACCACGGGCACGACGGCCATCGCGTACAGCACCCAGTTGCGCCTCAGCTCGACGCGCCACGGCGTCTTCGGCGCGCGCGGGCGGCCCCGGTCCCTGCGCGATCCGCCCGGCGGCCACCACCCGCGAGCCCTCGGGCGGGCGCGGGCCTCCTCGAGGATCTCGGCGGCCTGGGCCTCGGCGCCGATCTCCGCCGGTACCCCTGTCACGGCTGAGCTCATCGACTCACTCCCTTCGTTGCGCGGTGGGTGGGCGCGGCGACCCGCGCCCACCCACCGCGGACGGCTGCGATCAGCTCGCGTCGGCGACGGCCTCGGCGTGACGCTTCTGGGCGGTGTTGATGATGTCCATGTACTGCTGGACGCCCGCGGCCTGGAGCTCGGACTGGAACTGGTCCCACTCGCTCAGGTCGCGCTGCCCGACGATGAACTGCAGCACGGCGGTGTCGACGGAGTCCTTCAGCGACGTGCCGAGCAGCGACGCCTGCTCGAGCTCCATCTCGTTGAGCGGCCGCGGCGGGAAGGGGGCGCGCGGCGTCCGGTTGTCGATGACGGAGTCCATGTACTCGACGAACGCCGGCGCGTTGTAGGACTGCTTCAGCTCACGCGACTCGGACGAGCCGGCCAGCACGTTGCTCGCCCACCCCAGGTCCTTCTGGATGTCGATCGTGCCGGTGTCCATGTTGATGTTGTAGGCCTCGAGCTTGTACTCCGGCTTGAGCGTGACCGTGCCGTCGGCGTCGCGGGTGTAGGTCTCGCCCTCGGGCCCCCACTGCAGGAGCCAGCGGGCCTCGTCGCTGTAGTAGAGCCAGTCGGCGAACTGGAGGTAGGTGCACAGGTTCGGGTCGTCCTTGACCTTGGACGTGAGCATGAAGCCGTTCCAGAAGTTGCGCGGCTCGACCGTCTCGCCCGCGACCGGTCCGCCCGGGGGCGCGATCTGGACGAACTCGAACTCGGCGTCCGGGCCGAGCACCTCCTGCGTGGCGATGACGAACTCGTTGACCGTTCCGGACGCCCCGGAGGCCGCGAAGATCTGGTTGTTGGCGACCTTCTCCCGGACGGTGCCGGCGCCGTCGTTCTTCTGCGTGAAGGACTCCGTGTCCAGGAGGCCCTCGTCGGCGAGCTTGGCGAAGTACTCGACGAGCTGCTTGTAGCCGTCCGTCGTCGGGGTGTAGACGAACTCGCCCTTGTCCTCGTCCCAGAACGCGCCGTCGCCGAAGCCCCACCCGGCAACCGCGCCGAAGCCGTGCGCCGCGTAGTTCAGCATGGACTGGCCCTCGAAGCCGTCACCCAGCGGGTAGCTGTCGGGGTACTTGGCCTTGATCTTCTTGAGCGCCTCGTACATCTCGTCCCAGGTGTTGGGGACGCCGGCCCCGACCTCGTCGAAGACGTCCTTGCGGATGATGACCGTGAAGACGGGGACGGACACCTCCTGCAGGCCCGGGGTCATGTAGTACTTGCCGTCCTCCTGGCGCAGGTCGTCCACCATGGCGCGCAGGTCCCACTGGTCGACGTACTTGTTGAAGTTCGGCATGTAGTCGCTGTAGTCGCTGAGCGGGAGCACCGCCCCCGAGGCCGCGTACTGCTTCTCGTCACCTGTGTAGACGAGCGGGATGAGCGGCGGGGCGTCCCCGGCCGAGATGAGCAGGCCCTGCTTCTCCTCCTTGTCGCTGAAGGGGATGTGCGTCGGCACCAGCCGCACGTTGGTCAGCTCCTCGATCGTGTCGAAGAGCTGCCACGAGTCCGTCACCGGCGTCTCCGGCCAGTCGGTCCACAGGATGCCGAGCTCGGTCGGCTCGGCCGCCTTGAACTGCTCGTCCGCGACGCTCTCCTGGGCGCACTGGAGCTGCGCCCCGCCGCCCTCGCTCTGCTGGCCGCCGTCTCCCGACGGGGTGCCGCCCCCGCCGCTGCATGCGCTCAGCACCAGCGACGCGGCCGCGACCGCGCCCGCGCCGAGCACCAGTCCTCTGCTTCCAGGGCGAATCCTGCCCACACCACTCATGGCTCTCCTCATCGAGACCGCCTCCGTCGCTGGAGGCTCCTGGCTTCCGATGCGCCCGACCCGACGCCCAAGCTCCCCCGAGCGACCATCGGATGCTCCGAAATCTATCGGTTCTTGTACCGATACAAGAGTGAGTATCTGAGGCCTCGGCCGTCCCGTCAAGTGTCGTAGATCACGGTCGTATCACGGTTTGGGCGCCGGAGGTGGTGTCCACGGCCCTCCGACCGTCGATCGCCGGGGCCCAACCGGCCCGATAACTTTCGGGATGGTTGCGCCACGACGGCGCGGGCGGGCGGGCGAGCGAGTGGGGACCGAGCGGCGGCGCACAATGGACCATGACCGAGAAGCTCTCGCCCGCCGTCGTCACCGGCTCGACCGACCCGCGCCACTGGCGCGTCCGGCTGCGCGCCCTGCGCGCGACGTTCACGAGCGAGGACTACCCGCGGCTCGCGACGTTCGTCGCGCGGGTCGCTGCGACCGCGGACGAGCTGGGGCACCACCCCGACCTCACGCTGAGCTGGGGTCGCGCGTCCGTCTCGACGACGACGCACGACGTCCGCGGCCTCACCGCCCGCGACGTGGAGCTGGCCACCCGGATCAGCGCGATCGCCGACGACCTCGGGCTGGGGTCGACGGTGCCGGGCGGAAGCACCCTGGAGATCGCGATCGACGCCCTCGACCTCGCGGCGGTGTGGCCGTTCTGGGCCGCCGTCCTCGACTACGACGCCCACGTCACCGGCGCGGACACCGGCCGTCCCGACGATCTCGACGTCGAGCTCGTGGACCGGGACGGCCTGGGCCCGAGCTTCTGGTTCCAGCAGATGGACGCACCCCGCCCGCAGCGCAACCGCCTCCACGTCGACGTCACCGTCGCGCCCGACGAGGCGCAGCTCCGCATCGAGGCCGCGCTCGCGGCCGGCGGCACCCTCGTCTCCGACGCCGCGGCCCCCAGCTTCTGGGTGCTCGCCGATGCCGAGGGCAACGAGGCCTGCGTCACGACGTGGCAGGCGCGGTCGTGACGCGCACGCTGCCGCCGACCGGCGACGGCCCGCTCGACTGGGCCGCGCGCCACATGCCGCTCCTCGCGGACACGTTCGAGGAGGTCGGCTCGGCCTTCGCCGGGCTCACCATCGGGATCACGCTCCACGTCGAGCCCAAGACGGCCGTGCTGTGCCAGTGGCTCCTCGCCTCCGGGGCGCGCGTCGTCATCACGGGCAACCTCGGCACGACGGTCCCGGCGACGGCCGACGCGCTGCGCGCCCTCGGCGCCACGATGCTCGGCGGCCGGGAGGACACCGACGCCGAGCGCGAGCGGCACCTCGACGCGATCGTCGCGCAGCGGTGCGACCTGTTCCTCGACAACGGGGGCGGTCTCGTCGCCCGGCTCGCCGCCGGCGCGCCGCGCGGACCCGGCTTCCGGGGGGCGACGGAGGAGACGACGACGGGCGGGCTGCGGATCCGGGCGCTGGCCACCCCGCCCGACTTCCCCGTCGTCGTCATCAACGACTCGCGGCTCAAGCTGCTGGTCGAGAACGAGTTCGGGGTGGGCCAGAGCATCGTCCAGGGGTTCATGAACGCGACGAACCTCATGATCCCGGGGCTGCGCGCCGGCGTCGTCGGGTACGGCCCGTGCGGCCGAGGCACCGCGGACGCGCTGCGGCTGCTCGGCGCGAGCACGACCGTGGCCGACCTCGACCCGTTCCGCCGGCTCGACGCGCTCATGCGCGGGCACCGGGTCGCCGACGTCGCGGAGATCGTGTCGACGTGCGACGCCGTGTTCCTCGCGACGGGGGCCCGCGACGTCGTCGGACCCGAGCTGTTCGAGCGGCTGCGCGACGGTCTCGTCGTCGTCGGCGTCGGGCACGAGGGCCGGGAGATCGACGTCGCCGCGCTGCGGGACGCAGCCGTCGAGACCGTCCGGCTCTCCCCGCCCGGGGGCGACCCGACGGCGCGCGTGCTCCACCGGTTCGCCGACGGGCGCGAGGTCGTCGTCCTGCACGACTCGCACATGATCAACCTGACGGCGGCGCTGGGGAACCCGATCCAGGCGATGGACCTCGGGCTCGCGCTCCAGGCCCGCAGCCTCGCGTCGATCGCGACGGGCGGGACGACGACGCCCGGGGCGCAGGCCGTGCCCGAGTCGATCGACCGGGTGCTGGCCGAGGGGCTGGTGCGGCTGCTGAGCTGAGGGAGCCGTCGCGTCGCGTCGCGCGCGCCCGCGTCGACGCGGGCGACGCGTCAGCCCAGGAGGTCGCGCACGGTGTGCGCGCGGCTGCCGCGGGCGCTCAGGGTGCTCCCGCCGCTCACGTCGAGCGTCGCCCCCGTCGTCCGCGACGCCCGGTCGGACAGCAGGAAGGCGACCGCCTCGGCCACGTCGGCCGGCTGCGAGACGTCGCCGAGGACGGCGAAGCTCGACATGTACTGCCGCACCGCCGGGTCGCCGAACGCCTCGTGCCCGTTGTCCGTGAACCCCGGGACGACGGTGTTGACGCGGATCCCCCGCGGGGCGACGGCCTCGGCCATGTTGCGCGTGAGCGACTCGATGGCGGCCTTGCTCATGGCGTAGACGATGTCCCCGGGGCTGGAGAAGTGCGCGCTCGCGGAGGAGACGTTCACGACGCCGCCACCGTCGTGCATGCGGCGGCAGAGCCCCTGCGACAGGAAGAACGCGGCCTTGACGTTGAGCGCGAAGTAGTCGTCGAACTGCGCCGGTGTCGCCTCGGCGAAGGAGGGGCCCAGCAGCTTCGCGGCATTGTTGACCAGCGCCGCGACGACGTGGTCGGGATGCGCGTCGACCAGCTCGTCGACGAACGCCAGGAGGGTCGCGACGCCCGCGTCGTCGGCGAGGTCGCAGGCGACGGGGTGGCACCGCCCGCCGGCCTCGGCGATCGACAGCTCCAGCAGCTCGGCCTTCGCGACGTTGCCGCGGTACTGCGCGACGACGACGTAGCCGTCCCGCGCGAGGGCCCGGCAGACGGCGGAGCCGATGCCACCGGTGGCCCCGGTGACGACGGCGACGGGACGCCGGCCGGAGCTCCGGCCGGCCGTGGCGCCGTCGTCGGTCGTCACGACGACGCCGGCGCGAGCGCGATCCGGACGAGCGGCTCGAACGACCGCATCCGCACGGGCATCGAGGCCCAGCTGTCCGCGTGGTTGGACAGCACCTGCGCCCCGATGAACAGCGCGTTGAGGAACTCGGCGGCGCCGTCCGCGTCGACGTCGGGGCGGACCGAGCCGTCCTCGACCCCCTCGAGGACGAGGATGCGCGCGAGACGGACCCACTCGAGGTAGGGCTCGTTGGTCGCGTCGGCGAGCTCGGTGCCGGGCTGGTTCTGGAGGTAGATCCCGCCCTGGACGACGACGTCGGAGGCGACGAGGTCGGCCAGCGCCGCGTAGGCGCTGAGCATCTTGTCCAGGGCGTTGCCACCGCGGGACAGGACCTCCGTCAACGCACCGTGCATGCGCTCCTGCTGAACGGCCACGACCTCGAAGGCGATATCCCGCTTGCTGGCGAAATGGAAGTAGAGCGCGCCCTCGCTGATTCCCGACTCCGAGGCCAGATCCTTGAGACGCGCCTCGGCATACGGAACCCGCGAGAAGACCGCGGCCGCGCCCAGAATGATGGCGTTGCGTGTCTCGATGGCGCGCTGCTGCTTGAGCGGCTTTCGCCTTCCGGAACCTGGCATCACGAACCCCCCGGGGAACGACTACTGAACGATGGCGTCGGCTCCACCCTATTCCTTGACCGGCCCGCATGCATGAACGGCCCCGCCCGTCTCCTCAGCGGGACCCCCGGACCAGCGGCCTCACCTCGGCGCCGTCCTCGGCTCGGGCCTGCGGACCGGGGTGAGCGACCGCCATCTCCATCGTCCCGGTGGCGGCCTCGCTGTGGTTCGCGCCGACCACGGCGACGCCGACCCGAATCGCCCCGTCGGCGTCCTGGTGGCCGTCCGGCCGGACGCGGACGTGGACGGGCTCGTCGAGCTCCAGGTACCGCACGAACTCGACGGAGAGCCCCACGCAGGTCGCGCCGTCGAGGCTGCGCGCGGCCGCGTCGCGCATGGCGGAGATCAGCAGCATTCCCGGGACGTGGTCAACGGCGTGGTCGAAGAAGAAGGGGTCCAGCGGGTCGAACCGGAGCTCCCAGGTCCGCGCGCCGGCCTGCCGGTCGAGGAGCCGGAGCTCCAGCGGCGTGCCGGAGGTCGGGACGTCCCGGACGACCGAGAGGTTGGTGACCCCGGCCGACCCGGCCCGCAGCCGCTGGTACAGGCGCCGCGGCAGGATGCGCAGGCTTCCGTCGCCGGACGCGAGCTCCCGCCCGGCACCGTCGAAGAAGAGCGCCTCGACGCCGAGCCGGTAGACGCGCGCGCCCTTCGCCTCCACCTCGGCGGCGCGCACGCGCACCGTCACGTCGTTCCCGCACACCGCGTCCCGCGACGCCAGCCGCAGCGAGCACCGGTCCATCACGAAGACCGACTCGGGCGGGACCTGGAACAGCTCGTGCCCGATCAGGATCGTCATCTGGCGAAAGGTCTCGACGAGCAGGAAGACGTCGGCGCCCCGGTCGAGCCGGTAGTAGTCGTGCCGACCGGGCCATCTCGTCCGCGCGGTCATGGTCAGCTCGTCGTCCGGCGCGTACGACGACAGCAGCACCTCCTCGCCCGCGTTCTTGTGGACTTGGCGCTTGAGGACCGGGGACCAGTCCGTCGGAGGCGCCGCACCGGTCGCCTCGGTCGGCGCGGTGACGTCACCGTCGGAGCGCGCCTCACGTTCAGCACTCAGCGAACCCTCATCCGCCATGAGTCACACCATCCATCGATCGGACGCCCATTGATGACGGCGAGAAATGACGGGCGCGCGCTCAGCCTATCGCCGCGCGAGTAACGTCTCAGCACCCACGGCGCGGCCGTCGATCGGCCGACCGATCCGCCGACCCACGGTGGACGACGGCGACGCGTCCGCGGCCGCAACCGGCGGCTCGAGGGGCACCGGAACGCTCGCGCGGATGCTGGCGGAAGGGGATGCGAACCGCCTTTTCCACGGACCAGCAAGGCCCGATATCGGTGATTTCACACAGAAAGATGTCAATGATGTCGGAGCCATTCCTTCCGCCTCACACGCGCCCTCGACCCCGACGGCCGACCGCCGCGGCCTCGGCGTCGGCGTCGCGCCGCGCGGACGCGGGACCTCCGGCCCATGAGGGCAGGCTCACCTAACGCCTACGTTGGCGACGTGAACCTGACCGAGCTGCCGCCACGGACCCGCGCGGTCGTCACGGGCATCGACCTCGCGGCCGCCGCGGCGCGCGGAGCCGGCAGCGATCTCGCCCTGCGGTACCGCGAGCTGGGCCTGCGCGCCGGAGCCGCCATCGAGGTCACCCACGTCGCGGCCTTCGGCGGACGGGTCATCGCGCTCGGCGCCGATCGGTTCGCGCTGGACCGGACGACCTGCCGCCGCATCCAGGTCGAGGTCCGCGCGGGAGTCCCGGCATGAGCTGCCACGAGGGTCCCGGGCCGCTCACCGCGCCCGACCCGACGGACCCGGCCGCGCCGACGGCACCCCGCGTCGTCCTCCTCGGCAACCCCAACGTCGGCAAGTCGACGCTCTTCAACACCCTCGTCGGTGCCCACCAGCGGGTGATGAACGCGCCGGGCACGACGGTCGAGCTGCACGAGGGCACCTGGCACACGCCCGCCGGCCAGCTCCGCATCGTCGACCTGCCCGGCACCTACTCGCTGCTCGCCCGGTCGGCCGACGAGCAGGTCGCAGCCGACGCCGCCCTGGCGAACGACCGCGACGTCGTCGTCGTGACGCTCGAGGCCGCGGCCCTCCCGCGCGCCCTCTACCTGCTCGGGCAGCTCCTCGCCCAGCGCCCGGACGGGCCGGTGGTGGTCGCGCTCACGATGGTCGACGTCGCCCGCGACCGCGGCATCACCCCCGACCCCGCCCGGCTCGAACGCGTGCTCGGTCTCCCGGTCGTCGCCGTCGACCCCCGCCGGCGCGCCGGCACGCGCGACCTCGAGACCCGCCTCACCGCTCCGGCGACCGTCGCGGACGGCACCGCGGCGCTCGCGCCGGCCCGCCCGGCCTCCCCCGACGCCGACGACGTCTTCGCCTGGGTCACGGGCGTCCTCGCGGAGCTCGACCTGCCCGAGGACGCGACCGCGACCACGATCTCCGACCGAGTCGACCGCGTCCTGCTCAACCCGTGGATCGGCCTGCCGGTGTTCGGCGCCGTCATGTGGCTGGTCTTCCAGCTCGCCACGACGATCGCCGGCCCCGTCATGGATGCCACGGAGTCGGTCTTCGCCGCGCTGGGCACGTGGATCCTCGGCTGGCTGCCCGGTCCCGCGTGGGTCGGCTCCTTCCTCGTGGACGGGGTGCTGGTCGGCTTCGGGGTCGTCGCGTCGTTCGTCCCGCTCCTCGCCCTGGTGTTCGGCGCCATCGCGCTGCTGGAGGACTCCGGCTACCTCGCGCGCGCCGCGTTCGTCGCCGACCGGGCGATGCAGGCGATCGGCCTCGACGGCCGCGCGATGCTCCCGCTCGTCATCGGCTTCGGCTGCAACGTGCCGGCGCTCACCGCGACCAAGACGCTCCCGCACGCGCGCAGCCGGCTCCTGGTCGGCCTGCTCATCCCGCTGACGTCGTGCCCCGCCCGCCTCACGGTCCTGCTGCTCATCGCCTCGTCCGTGTTCCCCGAGCACACCGCGACGGCCGTGCTCGGCATGTACGCGGGGAGCATCGTGCTCGTCGTCGGCGCCGGCCTCGTCCTGCGCCGGACGCTGTTCCGCGACCTCCCCCGCGAGGGGCTCGTCCTCGCCCTGCCGGCCTACCAGCGCCCGCGCCCGCTCATGCTCCTGCGCGCGATCGGGACGCGCTCGCTCTCGTTCGTCCGCAAGGCCGGCGTCGTCATCGTCACGACCCTCGCGGTCGTCTGGGTCCTCCTCGCGATCCCGGTGACGCCGGGTCACACCCTTGCCGACGTCCCGATCGAGGACAGCGCCTACGGGGCGGCGGCCCACGCCATCGCGCCGGCCCTCGAGCCGGCGGGGTTCGGCGACTGGCACTTCTCGGCCGCGCTCGCCACCGGGTTCGTCGCCAAGGAGGTCGTGGTCGGCTCGTTCGCCCAGACCTACTCGCTCACCGAGCCCGACGACCCCACGCAGGCCGGCGACCTCGGGGCGCAGCTGCGCACCACCCTCGACCGCACCTCGGGCGGCCACGCGAGCGCCGCCGCCCTCGCGTTCCTCGTCTTCATGGTCACGTACACGCCGTGCCTCGCGACGCTCGCGGAGCAGCGCCGGCTCTTCGGCTGGCGGTGGACGCTCGGCGCCGCTGGTGCCCAGATCGCGACGGCGTGGCTGCTGGCCGTCCTCGTCTTCCAGGTGGGCCGGCTCCTGTGACGCTCCTCGACGACGTCCTCGACCAGGCCCGGCGCGGCGCGACCCCCACCAGGACCGCCCTCGCGCTCGGCGTGCCGCGCGGCCTGGTCGACGCCGCGCTCGACCACTGGCTCCGGGTCGGCGTCGTGAGCGCGGGCGGCGCGTGCTCCGGGTGCGCCGCGTCGCAGAGGCCGTCGGGTGGGTCATCGGGGTCGTCGGCGGGAACGACGGCTGCCGTCGGGACGGTGACGGTGCGCTCCCCCGCCTGCCGGGGCTGTCCGTTCGGCGGCTGACCGCCCGTCGATCCACCCGCGCGCCCGAGGCTGGCTAGGCTCGAGGCATGCCGATCCCGACCGGTTCGCGCACCGCCGCCTTCGCGCCGTGGACCGCCGTCGCCGACGACGCCACCGGGCCGGGGAGCGCCGCCGGACCCGCGAACCAAGCCCGGCTGACCGGGCTGCGAGCCCGCGGGCACGACCTCGCCGACACCGCCTACGTCGCCGACGAGGCCGTCGTCGACGCCGACCGCCTCCGCCTCGGCGACCGCAGCTACCTCGCGGCCCAGACCCACGTGACGGGCGACGTGACGATCGGTGCGGACTGCTCGGTCAACGTCTTCGCCGCCGTCCGCGGCCGCGTCCGGATCGGTGACGGCGTCCGGATCGGCGCCTCCACCTCGATCCTCGGCTTCGACCACGAGTTCGCCGACCCGGGCGTCCCCGTCCGCCTCCAGGGCCTGCGGACCCGCGGGATCACGGTCGAGGACGACGTGTGGATCGGCGCCCAGGTCGTCGTGCTCGACGGCGTCCGGATCGGGGCGCACAGCGTCGTCGGGGCGGGTGCCGTCGTGACGCGGGACGTGCCGCCGAACAGTCTCGTGGGCGGCAATCCGGCGAGGGTG